>Ga0187890_10000304_pt1 | contig 34926 bp, 30 predicted proteins | sample June2016WEW_21_1_FD_133005 | JGI IMG/M metagenome (GOLD analysis project Ga0187890, IMG submission 133005) | Peatland microbial communities from SPRUCE experiment site at the Marcell Experimental Forest, Minnesota, USA - June2016WEW_21_10 | ecosystem: Environmental > Terrestrial > Soil >... | reverse complement strand
CGCCCCCCCCGCGGGGGGGGGGGGGGGGGGGGGGGGGGGGGGGGGGGGGGGGGGGGGGGGGGGGGGGGGGGGGGGGGGGGGGGGGGGGGTGGGCGGAGCCGCCGCAGGCGGCGGCTCGGGAGCCGCGGGGGTCTCGCCGCCGAACTTCATGGAGAACATGAGCATCAGCACCCGCGGCCGCAGCGGCGCATTCGCCTGGATGAACTGACCAGACGAGGTGTAGGTGCTCGCGTGCGAGTTGCCGAGATTGCTGCCCGTACCCTGCACGGTCCAGCGATCCTTGGACACGCCGATCGCGCCGTCATAGGTCGTGTACCCCGGCATCCTGTAGCCGCACAGCGTGGTGATCGGTATGCCGCCGGCCAGGCAGCCCGGTGGGGTCGCGGTGGTGGACGTATACCCGCTCGGGAAGCTCTCGGGCGAGCTGCGTTGGCTGCCGATGTGGTTGCCACCGACCCACACGAAGGGCTTGTACTCGCCGAAATTATTAAAGTCGTAGCGGGCGCGCAGGTTGAACTCGACCGGCGGCGAGAAGGCGGGGGAGGTGTCGAGCACGCCGTACGGATTTGTGTACGGGGCACCATTGATCTGCGTGACGCAAGCCCCCTTGGGGGTCGGATTGCTCGGTGTCGTCGGGGTTATGCCGCTGCTGCTCAAGCATGGCGCATTGGTCTGATTCGTGCTGTTCCAGGAACTCGATCCCTGCACGGTCAGGCCTTCCGTCACGCGTGCGACCAGCTGCAGCTCGACGCCCTTGACCACGTACGTCGGACCATTGACGTCGAAGGTCGTATTTCCCAGGTGCACGGGATCGAACAGCGGCAGCTGAATGTCGAACCATTTCATCCGGTAGGCGGACGCATTCACCTGCACGCGGTGATCCAGGAACTCGGCCTTCGCGCCGATCTCGTTGTTGATGAGGCCGTCCGAGTTGAAGCCCGAGGGCTTGTTGTATTGCTTGGCGCCACCTACGGTATAGGGCGCCTCGCCTGCGAGTGTGATGATGCCGTTGGCCGAAGAAGTGCGGTTGAAGCCGCCGGGGCGGAACCCTTCGGAATACGTGTAGTACGCCATGATGTCGGGCGTGATGTGCCAGGTGATGTTGCCTCGTTCCCTGAAGCCGTGCTCGCTCTTGTTCAGGTTGATGCCGAAGCCGCACTTGCCTGCAGCGATGCAGGCGCCGTTCGGAATATCGTTGGCGGCCGTACTCGTGCTGAACTGGGATCCGCGCTCGAACTCATCGTAGTGGAAGTAGCGGGTGCCGCCGGTGATCGTGAGCACCTTCGGGATGATGTCGAAGTCCACCGACGTGAACGCTGCGGTCTGGCGGTAACCGCGCTTCACGTCCTCGCCGAAGGCGGTGTTGGAATCGAGCCGCAGGCTCGGATCCGTCGCGAAGTTCCCGGGGTGCGGACCCGTCGCGGCCACGCAGTCGGGTCCGCCGCCGAGCGCGATCGCGAGGTTCGTGGGGTCGCATTGCGGGATCACCAGGTAGTTGAAGTTCATCTGATCGTAGAGCACGAAGTCTTCCCAGAAACCGCCGGCCAGCACGCGGATGCGATTGTCGTCCGAAGTGCTTAAGCGGATCTCGTGGCTCTGATGGTCGTTCTGCACCGTGTCGTTCCAGTTGCCCACGGGTGCGTAGCAGCTCAAGGGCTTCGTGGTGCCGCCGAGGCCCTCCGAGCCCTTGCCGGTGCAGGCGTAGTACTGTCCGCCGCCGCTGGTCAGGTAATTGGAGTAGTCGGCCTGCTGCTCGATGTGGCGGACCAGGTAGCTCCCGGTGTAGACCGTCTTCAGGTCGCCGAACGAGCCGAACAGATTGGGAAGAGTCCCGTTGAGAGTCCAGGCCGTGCTCTCGTATTTATCCTTGTCGTAGGCCGGCTGGAAAGCGGTGATCTGGTAGGGCTGCAGCGTCTGGCCGTCCGGAGCAACCGGATAATCCTGGAAGTAACCGTCCGCCTCCATGTTCTGATAGTTCTGCGCGAGGAGGAAATTCCAGTTGTCGTTGACCTTGAGAAGGGCTTGCGCGCGTAGACCCGTGTAGGTCACGGGATTCTCATTCCTGCCGACGAAAGCGCCGTTGGTCGCAATGGGGCTATTGGGAAACGAGATCGTCCCCGGCACGTTCGAGATGTAGCCGCCCTGGCGGTCGGTGAAGATCGTCCCGCGCACCGCCAACAGATCCGGGATTAGCGGCAAATTGATCGTGGCATTGGCCTTGGCATTCGGATCGCCGCCCGAGGCGGTGATGCCGTAGCCGGCCTCGACATTCCCTTCCTCGACGTCGAGCTTGGGCTTGTTGGTGATATAGCGAATCGCGCCGGCCTGTGCGCCGCCGCCGAACAGCGTGCCCTGCGGACCTTCGAGCACCTCGACGCGCTCCATGTCGACCAAGTAGACATCGATGTTGCGGGCGGGGAATTGCATCGATTCGTCATCGAGGTAGACCGCAACGTTCGGAAACGGCGCGGTCGTCGACTGCGATTGGTTGCCCGAGCCGCCGGAGCTCAGGCCGCGAATGAAGATGTTGCCCGTACCCGGCCCGTTGCCGCTGTAGGTCACGTTCGGGGTGTACTTCAACAAGTCATCGAAGTTCGACAAGTTGAGCTGCTGCAGCTGTTCGCCCGTGATCGCCTGAATGGTGATGGGGACGTTCTCGATCGATTCCGTGCGCCGCTGGGCGGTGACTGTGATTTCCTGGATGGCATCCGAGTCGCCGGTGCTGGTGGTGGTGGCCGCCACCTGCGCTTGGCTGAGGCTTGCCGATCCGCCCAGAATGGCAGCGATCGCATACGATAACTTCTGACTCGAATTCATTTTTTTTCATCCCCTGACAGTTGTTCTAGCCGTTCCCCCGGCAATCGAATTTGTATTTCTTACTTGTTGTAGCTATCAGCTTTCCTCGTCACCCACAAGTTGTATGGCGCCCCTGTTGCGTCATCGCAACGCACGGTCTGTACAGCGAACTATCCTATCGAACGTAAGGTCCGCGCGCCGATCGATTTTGATTCAGCGTGGCAGAGCCGTTTTTGGGGCTGCCGTTCCCCTAAACAGGGCGTATGTGACGCTCAAACCAGGTTACGGATGGATTACTACAATATTGTGAACGCGGAAGCAACAAGTATTCTGAGCGCAGAAGCAACAGAGGTTAGGAGGATTCGCCCGCAGCCGTCAGGCGGCCGACGCTCCCAAGGCGGCGGCGCAGCATGAACGCGAGCAGCAAAATACCCACACTCAAGAGGCCAAAGCCGAGCGGCGCGCGCTGCTCGGGAATGAAGCCCATGGCCACTACGATTGCGATCATTCCGCAGATCGTGAAGTAGGTGAGGTAGGGGTAACCCCACATCCGGACCCGCAGCCGCTCCGGCGCTTCCCGCTCCAGCCGTGCGCGCAGGCGCAGTTGCGACACGGCGATCAGGAGGTACACGAAGATGGCGACGGTGCCATAGGAATTCACCAGGAACGCAAAGATGGTATCGGGCGATACATAGGACATGACCACGGCCCCGTAGCCGAACAGGGTGCCGAGCAAGATGGCCCGGACGGGCACGCCGTTAGGGCTGAGCTTGGCGAGCGCACGCGGCGCATCGCCGCGCCGGGTCAGCGCAAAGAGCATGCGCGATGAGGCGTAGAGGCCCGAATTCAGGGCCGACAGAACCGCCGTGAGCACCACGGCGTTCATGAGCTGGGCTGCGGCGTGAACTCCCATGGCCTCGAGAGCGCTCACGTAGGGAGTGGCAATCCCAGGCGAATTCCAGGGGACCAGGCAGACGACCAGGAGCACAGAGCCCACGTAGAAAAAAAGGGCCCGGGAGATCACCCACTTGGCCGCATCCGCCACCGCCTTCGCCGGCTCCGCGGCCTCCGCCGCCGCAATGGTGACGATTTCCGCACCGAAATAGAATCCCGTCGTCGCCACGGCGCCCGTCAGCACCGGCAGCACGCCATTCGGCGCGAAGCCGCCGTGGGACATGAGAGCGCTCCAGTGCTCGACGCCCCCCGGCCAGAGGCCGAGCACGAACAGCCCGCCCACCAGCAGGAACACCGCAATCGCGGCGACCTTGATCGAGGCGAACCAGAACTCGAACTCACCATACCCCTTGACCGAAAACAAATTCGTGACGGTGAGTGCGACCAGCAATGCGAGACTTACGAGCCAGGCAGGCGCGTCCGGCATCCAGAATCGCACCAATCCGGCACCAGCGACCGCCTCGAGCGCGACCACGATGACCCAGAAGTACCAGTACATCCATCCGCTCAAGAACCCGGCGAGATCCCCGAGGGCCGGCCGGTCGGCGAAGGCGAGGCGCGCGTACTCGTAGAAGGAGCCGACGGCGGGGATCGCCACGGCCATCTCGGCGAGCATGCGCATGACCAGCACCACGAGGAGACCGGTGAGCAGGAACGAGAGCACCGCCGCCGGGCCGGCTGATTTGATGACCACACCGCTGCCCACGAAAAGGCCGGCGCCGATCACGCCGCCGAGCGCGATCATGGTCATCTGCCGCCGGTGCAATACATGCCGCAGGCCCGTGACCTCGGACGCTGCGCTCGGCTGGCCCGCGAGCGCTTGCGTCACTTCGACCCGCCTTGCGCGGCGTAGATGCGGCGCACGGATTCCATGGTGTCGGCGTCGCGCGCCTGCTTATCGTCCCGGTAGCGCTTCACACGCGCGAGGCGCAGCGCCAATCCCCCCGGATAGCGCGGGCTTGCCTGCAGGTCGCTGAATGCGACCTCGACGACGAGGTCGGGGCTCACATACACCGTGCCCGCCTCGCGCCGGATCTCCCGCGCGAGCAGCTCGTGTGTCTGCCACTCGAGCGTGGCATCGGTGAGTCCCTTGAAAGTCTTGCCCAGCATCACATATTCCCCCGTCTGCGTATCGAGCGCCCCCAGGTGCAGGTTCGACAGCTTACCGGTGCGGCGGCCGTGTCCCCACTCCGCCGCCAGCACCACGAGGTCGAGCGTATGAGCGCGCTTGATCTTCAGCCAGCTCGCGCCACGATTGCCGGCTTGGTAGGGCGCCTTAAGCGACTTCGCCATGAGCCCCTCGTGCCCGGCGGCGAGCGCGGCATCATAAAAAGCCGAGGCTTCCGCTTCGGACGAGGTCACCAGTCGCGGCATTCGCGCAGCGGACGGCACGATCCGGGCGAGCGCCTCGACCCGCTCGCCGGTCGGGCGATCCGCAAGACTTTGCTGATCGAGCCGCAGACAGTCAAAAAAAAAGGCGCCGATCGGCAGCTCCTCGCGCAGCGCCGCCACGTTCAGCTTGCGGCCGAAGCGGCGCATGGTGATCTGAAACGGATGCGGGCGGCCGGACGCATCGAAGGCGATCGCTTCGCCGTCGAGCACCACGGTGTGCACCGGGAACCCACGCACCGCCTCCACGATTTCCGGAATGGCCGCGCCGACCTCGTTCAATCCGCGCGTGTAAATGCGCACATCGTCCGCCGCCTTGTGGACCTGGATGCGCGCCCCATCCATTTTCCACTCGAACGCCGCCGCCCCCTCGAGCTCGAGGAGCGCCTCGCTCACGTCGGAGGCGGTCTGCGCGAGCATGGGCGAGATGGGAGAGAATAGCTCGAGCTGAAACTGATCGAGCGCTTCGCGCCCACCGTGGAGGGCCGCGTGCGCCACCGCGCCGAGACTCTTCGCATACATCGCTGCGCGGCGCACGGCACTCGACGGCAGCTCCGCCGCTGCCGCGATCGCGTCGAGCATGACGCCGCCCAGGGCGCCCTGGCGCAGATCCTCGAGCAAGAGCCGCATGAGGAACTCTCGTTCCGCTTGTGTCGCGCGCGACAAGAGATCGCGCAGGAGCTCCGTCCGGCGGCCGGCGGCGCCCGCGCCTTTGACTCCCGGCAGTCGGGCGAACGTTGCATCCACATCGCTGATGGACAGCGAAGGGTCGGCCGCGGCCGGCTCGAGCGTGGCCGGCGCGAGCGCTGCGTAGCCGACACCGAGGCGGCCCTGGGGTATCTCCCCCGCCAGATAGTGAACGCCCGTGTCGACTTCGGCGGGCGCGAGCGTATTCAGGAAACCCGCAAGCTCGCGCACTTTCGCAAGCCGCGCAGACGTGGCTGCAACGCGCTGCGACGTGGCGACGAGATGCGCCAGCAAGGTCACTTCAATTTTGCGCCGGGCCGTCGAGGGTCAACAGTTCCTCGAAGAAGCCGCCGATTCGACGCTGCCGGTCAATGAAATGGATTTCCAGGATCCAATGACGCGGGCGCCCCGCGGCGTCCGCCTCGCGCAACCGAGTGGCATTGCCGTGGCGAATGGAAAAGCGACTTAAGTCATTAGGATCGCGCTCATGGGGAAAATGGCCGATCAGATGGCCGGCCGTCGCCGCGCCGAACTCCCAGCCCGCCTCGGCAGCCTGACTGACGACGTAGTCATAGAGCTCCCCCGCGGTGAGCGAGGGAGTGCGCCGGTCTTCAGGCTCATCGTGATACGTCAGCATGGTATTCTCGCCCGCACGCGCAATGCGCTTATGCCAGTGGCGGCGCAGACCGAAACGGTCGCGCGCGAGATGATGGATGTCGGTTGAGAGCTCGCTCTCGAGCTTCCCGGGGGCGATGAGCCCTTGCTGCACGACATCGGCAAAAAGTGCTCGCGCCTTCTCTTGCGCTTCGATCAACGACTCAGCGACTGGGTCCATAAATAGGTTCACGACATGCAGGTTGCGTGTACGACTTCCGGCCTCGACAAGCCTGGCACCTTTGCCGAGCTCCAGCAACAGCTGGCCGGCGTGCTTCAGGGCGAGCGCGACGGACTTGCGAATTGCGCCAATACCGCGGCGCTCATCTACCAGGCGTTGCCGGAACTCAACTGGGCGGGATTTTATTTCCTGAGAGGCGAGGAGCTCGTGCTCGGGCCGTTCCAGGGCAAGGTAGCGTGCGTCCGCATCCCTCTGGGGCGCGGTGTATGCGGCACGGCCGCCGAGCGCCGCGAGACGGTGATCGTACCGGATGTGCATGCGTTCCCCGGCCACATCGCCTGCGATGCCGACTCGCGCTCGGAAATCGTGGTGCCGCTCGTCCGCTCCGGCGCTCTTCTCGGCGTGCTCGATGTCGACAGCCCACGTCCCGACCGATTCAACCAGGACGATGCCCGAGGGCTCGAGGCACTCGTGGCGCAGCTCCTCGAAGCCTCCGACTTCGAGCGTATCGCTACTTCGAGGTCGTGAGCACGGGCTCTTTGTTGTAGAGCGCGGGGAAGACACGCTCGAGATTCTCGACCTTAGGCAAATCGTTGTACTCGATATAGAGCGCGTTCGGATGGTGCACTAAGTAGTCCTGGTGATAGCTCTCCGCCGGATAGAAACCCTTGAGCGACTCGATCCGCGTTGCGATCGGCCGAGGGAAGGCGTGCGCCTGGTTCAGCTGCGCGATGTAGCTTGCGGCGATGCGCCGCTGCTCCGCATCGGCGACGAAGATCGCGGAACGATATTGGCTGCCGGCATCGGGACCCTGCCGGTTGATCTGCGTCGGGTCGTGCACGACGGAAAACGCGATCTGGAGCAGCTGACCGTAAGAGATCTGCGCGGGATCGAAGGTGATCATCACCGACTCCGCGTGACCGGTCGAGCCTGTGCTTACTGTCTCGTACTGCGCGGTGGCGCGCTCGCCGCCCGCGTAACCGGAGACCACCTTGCGAACACCGCGCACGTGCTCGAACACGCCCTGTACGCCCCAGAAGCAACCCGCCGCGAGCACCGCCGTCTGCGCCGCGCCCGGCTCTCTCGGGTTGTCGACCGCCGGGGGTGGAACGGACACGGGAGCTTCCGCCCCGTAGAGTGGTGTACGGCCCGCGAGCAAGCAGGCGAACAGCAGCACGGCGGCCACGAGAGCAGGCCATTTGAGCAGCGAAAGGGACATGGGGAATCTCCAGTGAGAGGGCCGGTCAGGCCGAGTAAGGCACGAAATGCAGGGACACCGAATTCATGCAGTAGCGCAGTCCCGTGGGTTTGGGTCCGTCATCGAACACATGCCCCAGATGCGCATCGCAACGCGCGCATGACACGGCATCCCGCAGCATGCCGAGGGTCCAGTCCTTGCCTTGCGCCACGTTGTAGTGGGAGATGACGCGGTAGAAGCTCGGCCAGCCCGTGCCCGAATCGAACTTGGTCCGGGAGTCGTAGAGCGCGGTATCGCAGCACACGCACCGGTACACACCGAGCGCGTGATTCTTGTCGTATTCGCCGCTGAAGGGATACTCGGTGCCTGCCTGGCGTGCGACTTGAAAGGCGAGCGGCGAGAGCTGCGCGCGCCATTCCGACTCGCTCTTCACCACTTTGGCGACATGCGTGAGTCCCAGGCTCTTGCCGCTCGGCGAGAACTCCTCGATGGTGACTTCCTTGGCGACGACCTGGGCGGAGCCGGGCGCCGCCGCGCTCGTGTCCGCGGACTTCGAGCGGCGGGCGAACCAGGCGGCTGCCAAGGCAGCCCCACCCCCGATGAGAAATGCTCGTCTATTGCCGTTCATGATGTCCTCAACCGAATGTGAATGAATAGGCCTGCACGCCGCTGTCCAAGAACTCGATGGAGAAAGTGTGCGGCGCGACGGGACTCGTCTGACGAATGAGCTGATACAGGCGTTGCTCCCGGATGACGCCGTTGCCCTCGGCGTCCGTGTCGACGCCGTGATTCGCGCCCGGGGGAAGGCCATCCAGCCGCACCCGAAAGCGCACGGGCTGGTCGCCCCCGGGACCGAGCACGAGATGCAGATCGCGTGCGAGGAATCGAAACTCGATCTTGCCGGGGGCCGCATCGAGCACGGCCTTTTCTGGATCATCGGTCCAGCGGCCGAGCAAGCCCCACTCGTTCAGCTCGAGCGAGGACGGCAGTGCGTAGCTTTTCGGCCGGTCGTCCGCGAAGCCCCCCGGCGAGCGAAACCCGTCCGCGCGGCGGTAGCCGAGGTAAGTCTCCGCGGAGGAGACGTGTTCCAAGTCGGGCGCCGCCTCGACGCCCGCGGCGGCCGGAGCCGAGCCCGAGGGCGGCAAGTCCTTGTATCCCGCCTGCGTGAGGAGGTCGCGGATGATGCGCTCCGAGCCCTCGTAATCGCCTTCGCCGAAGTGGTGCGCGCGGATGTCGCCCGAGGCGTCGATGAAATAATGCGCGGGCCAATACTGGTTGGAGAACCCGCGCCAGATTGCATAGTCATCGTCGATGGCCACCGGATAGGTGATCCCCAACTCACCGACCGCGCGGCGCACGTTCTCGGGGTCGCGCTCGAAGGCGAACTCGGGAGCGTGTACGCCGATGACCACGAGACCGTGGTCCTTGTACATCGCGTACCAGCGTTTGACGTAGGGCAACGCGCGCAAACAGTTGATGCACGAGTAGGTCCAGAAATCGACCAGCACCACCTTGCCGCGAAGCGATTCGCGCGTGAGCGGCGGGGAGTTGAGCCAGCCGGTCGCTCCCGCGAGCGAGGGCATGGGAGTTCCGCGGTCCGAGACCGGCTGCGCCGCGGGTGCCCCGGACGGTGCGGTCGCGGGCGCGCCGCCTCGCCCCTCGTACGAGAGCAGCGTTTGCTCGAGGCGGTCGGTGCTGCCTTGTGACAAGCGCGTGAGCACGCTTCCGTCCCATCCGAGCGCGATGCCCGCGACCGCGGCGAGCACGGCGACGCCAAGCGCACGCCGGACCCACTCGCCGGCGCCGAGTGAGCGCTTCAAGGCGGCGACCAGACGGCCGCCGGCGAGCATCGCCACGGCGAGGGAGGCGGCTGCTCCCGCAGCGTAGGCAAGCAGCAGCAGCGTCGTGCGCGGTGTGGGCCCCGAGAGCGCCGCGCCGGTCAGCAGCAAGCCGAGAATCGGCCCCGCGCAGGGCGCCCACAAAAGACCGGTGGCCACGCCGAGCAACAGCGAGGTGACGATGCCGTCTTGCCTCGAGGGCTCGCCCTCGGCCTGTATCAGCCGATTGCCGAGAGCGACGAACGGTCGCGCCAGCGCGTCGGCGAGGCGCCGCGATAGCAACGTCGCCGCGAAGGCGGCGAGCAGCACGAGCGCGAACGCGCGTCCGAATTGATTGAATCGCACGACCCAGGCACCACCCACGGCTGCAAGGGTGGCGACGCCAGCGAACGTGATGGCCATGCCGATCAGCATGGGAAGCCCGTTGGTCGAGAACTTGCGGTCCGCGCGCGTGAAGACGAATGGCAGAACCGGCAGGATGCACGGGCTCAAAATGGTGAGCACGCCCGCCGCGAACACGATGAGCGCTAGGATCATGCGCTCCTGCTCGGTCGCCGTAGCGACCCTCGGAGTGGTGCCGATAATCTCATTTGACGAAATCCTCCGCGCCGCCGATGCGGAAGTGAGCGGCGGCGTGCATTAGACCGGCATTGCGCCGGGCAAATTTCAGAGGAGCGCGCGGGAACCAGTCTGGGCCGCGGTTTTCGCCTTATCGGAGCCGTCGGATGCGGGGTTGTAGCGCGCGGATGCCACCATGCGGTGCCGCTCCGGACGGCGCGTTGCGATATAGCGCAGCAACTCGAGCACGGGCTTTGGCGCATGCTCGCACCATTCCACGCCCACCCCATCCGGAGACTTACGAGCGACGTACGCGGCGACCGTGGGCGTCGGATGGGCGCGGCGTTGAGGCAGGGCGATGGCCACCTGGATCCGCGACAAGAGGCGCAGATCCGCCGATATGTCGATGTAGGCGCCACTCACGCTCAGACCGACGAGCCGTCCCGTGCGGACGTTGTAGGGTCTGCCAGCAAGTCGGACCGCCAGGTCGACCGCGAATCTCTCCCCCCACCGATGCTCCATTCTCGCACCATGTCACAGGGGAGTGATTCGTGCCTGTCGGAAAACGTCTATAAATCCAATCCGTCGAGTCTCACAGGGGCGCAATGTCCGCGAGCCTGGGCTGATCGGCCGTGAGGTCGGCCGAGACTTGCTGCCTCGCCCACTAGAAGTGGCGCGACAGGAAAAACACCGCGCTGTCGATCTTGTAGAAGCTATCCGGGCGGGTGCCGCGAGGGTCGGTGGGAAGCACGTGATCGCGGGCAATGTTTTGCGCGTGCCGGAATTCGACCCCCAGATCCCATTTCGGGAGCCAGGGCAGGAAATTGCGCCACTCGAGGCCCAACCCCGCGTACTCGGAGTAGGCCGGTGTCTCGAGCTGATAGCGGTTGAGTCCGGCGAATGCGCCCAACGCGAACGAATCGCCGGCGAAACGGTAGCGCCAATCAATGGCGCGAAAGCCGATCAGCATGTGACTTTGGATCTCATCGACTTCCACGCGCGCGCCGAGATCGTTGTTCGCGGAGACCGCTCTGCGGGCGCCGAGCGCGAAGTGCGGACCCTCGCCGACGGGCGTGTTGTATTGCGGGATCTCGGGATCGAGATTCACCGTCACGCGATTCACGTTCGCACCGATGTCGGCGAACACCTCGGATCCCTTCGGATTCGCGCCGCCCTTGTAGGAGGCATCCTCGACCTCGCCGTCGTCGCGCGTCTTCGCATCGCCGCCGTAGCGCAGAAAGCCCGACAGGCGCCAGAAGGATTCGCCGAAAATGTCGCGTCCGTACATCACCTCGCCGCCCACCGTGGTGTCCTTCCAGGGATGCGAATACGTCAGCGTGAAATCATAGTAATGGTGATACACGTAGGGCGCGGGCTGGCCGGGCGAGTACTGGCGAATGTCCCCGCCGTAGTAGTTCTCGTTCACCACGGTGCGCACGCGCTCTTGCAGGTAGCCGCCGAAGGACGGCTCCCAGCCGACGCGCAGCATTTGCATGCGCGCGCCCACGCCATCATGGAAAACCCTCTCTTGCGCGCCCCAGTTGCCCTCGACGATGCCGTTGTTGGTCGTGCCATCGAGAAAGATGTTGTGCACGTACCAGATGTTCTGCCACTCCGACACCTCGTAGGTGAGATCGAAGTGGTGCCAGATGCGGGGAAAATCGATACCGACCGACAGCGCCGCGTTGCCGAGGAGGTAGCTGCCGCCGTCGGAGTTGTCCTCCCCCGCATACTGCGCATAGATCGCGAACGGCGTCTTGCCCGGGAAAATGAAGCGGCTCACGTAAGAGGCCTGCTGGTTGCCCTGTGTTTGCGACAGGCCGCTCGGCTTGAAGAAGTCACGGAACAGAAACGAGGCCGAGTCCGGTAAGCCGCTGCCGCCCCCGTACTGGAGCAGGCGGTTGATACCGATCGACCAGCCCGGGAACGGCTCGATCGAGAACTGCGTGGCGAAAATTCGCGGATCTCCGCGGCTATAGCCGTTGTAGAGGATGTTGTCCCCGGGCGGATTGCCGCTGCCGGTCTGATCCATCTTGGCGAGAAAGAACTCGTACTGGAATCCGAGCCGGGTCAAAGGCTCCCAGTTGGACAGGGTGACCGCGGGCATGGTGGGTGCCTCGGTACTGACGAGCGTGCTCGAGTCCGTCATCGGCGAGAGCCAGTGCGGCCGGTAGCCTGCATCGATCTGAGCCCAGTTGAACCCCAAGGTCAGGTCCGTTCCGGTGGGATTCTCGCGCCCCTTATAGGCGACCACCCCGGCCGATGCGAGCAGATAGTCGCTCGGCTGCACGAAGGCCTGCGCCGAGACGTCCCAGCGACTGTCGCTCGGGAGTCCGTACTCGTTCGGCACGATGATGGTGGCGCCGTGGGTGGCGGAGGCGGTGGCGCTCGCGTGCGTGAGAGCGTAGTCGCGCGTGTAACGCTCCAGGTAGCGCTGCACTTTGTCGCACAAAGGCTTATCGACGAGGCACGCCTGAGGTAATGCGACCCGCACGAGCTCGACGGGGATCGGTCGCTTGAGGATCGGCTCGTCCGCGAGTATCAGCACCCGCTCGATCTGCCGCTCCATCTCGGGCTCGAGGTTGAGGGGCAGGTATGCGCTCACTCCCCCGGCGAACGCCGTTGGGCAGGCGATGACGAGGATGAGCCCAGCCCTCAACCCGCAAGCCTTGATCCGAAATCCCACGATAGTCGAAAGCTCTTTGTTGCCGTCCGCTCGTCGCCGCGACGGAAGTACACGATATCACGCGCTCCGCGGTCAAGCGCGGCCGATCATTCGCGCCCCGAGCGGCCCGCATGCGCCGAGGTATGATGAGCGCATGAAGTGGTCGGTGCTCGATCAATCGCCGACGTCGGCAGGCTCCAGCGAGGCATCCGCGATCCGCCATACGTTGGTGCTTGCGCAGGATTGCGATCGGCTGGGCTACGAGCGGTACTGGCTCTCGGAGCATCACAACCTCGTGAGCGTCGCGGGCACGGCGCCCGAGGTGCTGGCCGCGGCCGTCGCCGCGACGACGCGCCGCATCCGCGTCGGCAGCGCCGGCGTGATGCTGCCGCACTACTCGGCGCTCAAGGTGGCCGAGCAGTTCCGTGTGCTCGAGGCCATCGCCCCCGGCCGTATCGATCTCGGCGTGGGGCGAGCGCCCGGCTCGGATGGGCTGACCGCGCGCGCGCTCAATCCTAATTCCAACGTCGATGATTTTCCGCGCCAGGTACAGGAGCTGCAGCTCTGGGTGTCGGGCCAGCTGTTGCCGGAGTCGCATCCTTACCGCGCCATCACCGCGCATCCTCGGGGCGAGACGCGACCGCAGCTCTGGATCCTCGGCAGCTCCGCCTACGGCGCGCAGCTCGCGGCGTACCTCGGGCTGCCCTATGCGTTCGCGTATTTCTTCAACGATGGCGCCGGCGTGGAGGAGGCGCTCTCGCTCTACCGAAGTCTCTTCCGCCCGAGCGCGGTGCTCGCGCGGCCGCAGGCGACAATTTGCGTATGGGCGCTCGCGGCCGACACGGCCGGCGAGGCGGTGCGGCTGGCGACGGCCCGCGAGCACTGGCGCGTCGGATTCGAGAAAGGGGTGCGCGCTCCGCTGATCTCGCCCGAAGATGCAGCCGCCTACGCGTACACGCCCGCCGAGCAGGCGACGATCGAGCGCTTGCGTGCCGACGCCCTGGTGGGGACGGCCCCGCAGGTAGCCGAGCGCTTGCGCGCGCTGGCCGCGCGCCTGCAGCTCGAGGAAGTCGTCATCAACACCTGGACTTTCGATCCCGAGGCGCGCCGGCGCTCCTATGCGCTGCTCGCCGCGGCTTTCGACCTCGTCGGAACAGCGCCATGAGCGTGCTCGAGTCCGAGCGCCTCGTGCTGCGCGAGTTCGTTCTCGACGATGCGGATTTTGTTCTCGAGCTGCTCAACGAACCGGCTTTCGTGCGCTTCATCGGCGACAAGGGCGTGAGGACGCGCGCGGACGCGCAAGAGTATCTGCGCAAGGGGCCGCTCGACAGTTATCGCCGCTTCGGCTTCGGGCTGTATCTCGCAAGCCTGCGCGCAGACGGTTCCCCGATAGGCATGTGCGGGCTGGTCAAGCGCGACGGACTCGCCGACGTCGATGTAGGCTTCGCGCTGCGATCGTCCTACTGGTCGCGAGGATACGCGGTGGAAGCAGCCAAAGCCGTGCTCGATTACGGCAGGCGCACCCTGAAGCTCGGACGCATCGTCGCCATCGCGAATCCCGACAACCACGCGTCCATCGCGGTGCTCGAAAAAATCGGTCTCGAGTTCGAGCGCATGATTCGATTGTCGGGGAGCGGCCCGGAGCTCAAGCTGTTCGCTCCGGCGGCGCCGCGGAGTCCGTCGTGACGGCACAGATCGCATCGATTCTGGGCTTTCTGTACGCGCTTTCCGAGGCGGGCCTTCTGTGGCTGAAGCGCTCGGGGAAGGCGGCCGCCGACGCCGACCGCGGCTCGCTGGCTCTGATCTGGGTCGTGATTCTCGCGAGTGTTTTCGCGGCATTCACGCTCGCGCACGCGCTGCCGCGGCTCACTCTCGGACCCGCCGGCATTTGCCGGGCCGCAGGCGCGGCGGTGTTTGCGGCCGGCATCATTCTGCGCTGGTACGCCATACTCGCGCTGGGGCGATTCTTCACCGTGAACGTCGCGATCGCCTCGGACCACCAGCTGGTCGAGGCGGGTCCCTACCGCCTGCTGCGCCACCCGTCCTACACCGGCGCGCTGCTCGCATTTCTCGGACTGGGGATATGCCTCGACAACTGGGCGTCGCTCGCTCTGCTGATGCTGCCCACGTCGGTGGTATTCTTGTGGCGCATGCGGATCGAGGAGAATGCGCTTCTCGAGACGTTCGGCGAGCGGTACCGAGACTACATGCGCCGCACTCGGCGTTTGATCCCGTTCATCTACTAGTCCGAGCTTCGCGGGCGCGAGCTCTGGGAGATACCATGCACCCATTCCCCCATCAATACACGGTAGCCGCGGCGGTACGACCGGACGGCGACGTGCCTCTGTCCTCGCCGGGCGTGCGCGTGATCGAATCGGCGCCGCCGAAGGAATTCGACGGGCCGGGCAATCAATGGTCGCCGGAACAACTGCTCACCGCGGCGGTCGCGGACTGCTTCGTACTGGGCTTTCGAGCCATCGCGACGGCGTCCAAGTTTCGCTGGGTCGAGCTGCAGGCGAGCACGCGCGGCACGCTCGACAGGGTCCAGGGGATCATGCGCTTCACGCGCTTCGAGACGCACGCGAAGCTTCACGTGCCGACAGGGACGGATCTCGAGCGCGCCAAGCGGCTTCTCGAGAAGGCGGAATCGTCCTGCCTGATCGTAAACTCGCTCTCGAGCGAGCGCCACCTGTCGGTGGAGATCGTCGAGAGCTGACGCCGGCGCGACGGGGGGCGTCAGCCCGCTAGTCGTCCATCAAGAAGCTGCGGAGCTGCTCGCTGCGGCTCGGATGACGGAGCTTGCGCAACGCCTTCGCCTCTATCTGGCGGATCCGCTCGCGCGTGACGTCGAATTGCTTGCCGACCTCCTCGAGGGTGTGATCGGTATTCATGTCGATGCCGAAGCGCATGCGCAGGACCTTTGCTTCCCGCGGAGTGAGCTGCGCCAGTACCGAGTGCGTGGTCTCGCGCAGCGACTCGGTGGTCGCCGAGTCGATCGGCGAGGACACGGAGGTGTCCTCGATGAAGTCCCCGAGGTGCGAGTCCTCGTCGTCGCCGATCGGCGTCTCCATGGAGATCGGCTCCTTGGCGATCTTGAGGACTTTGCGGACTTTGTCCTCGGGCATCTCCATGCGTACCGCGAGCTCCTCCGGCGTCGGCTCCCGTCCCATCTCCTGCAGCATCTGGCGCGAGATACGGTTCAGCTTGTTGATCGTCTCGATCATGTGCACCGGAATACGGATGGTGCGAGCCTGGTCGGCGATCGAGCGCGTGATGGCCTGGCGAATCCACCAAGTCGCGTAGGTGGAAAATTTGTAGCCGCGGCGGTACTCGAACTTGTCTACGGCTTTCATCAAGCCGATGTTGCCTTCCTGGATGAGATCGAGGAATTGCAACCCTCGGTTCGTGTACTTCTTGGCGATCGAGATCACGAGGCGCAGGTTAGCCTCAACCATTTCCTTCTTGGCGCGGCGTGCCTTGGCCTCGCCGATCGATACCTCGCGGTTGATTTCCTTGATCTCGTTGATCAGGACGTGAAACAGCCCCTCGAGATCCTTGAGCTTGTTCTGCCGTCGCTCGACCTCGTCCTTGAACTTCGCGAGTGGCGCCGAATAGCGCTTCTTCGCCTTGATGTGTTTGTCGAGCCAGCGCGTGCTGGTCTCGTTCTTCGGAAACGTCGAGATGAAGTCCTTGCGCGGCATTCCCGCCTGCTTGATGCAAAGGAACATGATCTCCTTCTCGAGCAGACGCACCTCGGTGACGTGCTGGCGCAGATTGTCGATCAGCTGATCGAACATCTTGGGCGAGAGCTTGAGCTCCATGAGCTCGGCGCAGATCTTCTTGCGGACCTTCTGCGTCTTCGGGTCCTTGGAGCCGAGCTTGTCGAGGGCGTTCAAGTACTGATGGTACGTCTTGGCAAGCGATGCGAAGCGCTTGGCCGCCTCCTCGGGATCGGGACCCGTATCGATGGCCTCCTCGTCCTCCTCACCCTCCGTCTCATCGTCGTCGCCGACCGCCTCCTCGCGCTCGGGCGCCACCATCTTGGGATTCTGAGGCTGTGCGATCTCGTCGGGCGCATTCGGATCGACGAAGCCGACGATGACGTCCACGAGCCGCATCTGGCCCGCCTTTACCGTCTCGTACTGCCGCAGCAGCAGCTCGTACGTGCCGGGATAGCTGCCGAGCGCGATCTTGACCGCCTCGAGGCCTTCCTCGATGCGCTTCGCGATGCGGATCTCGCCCTCGCGCGTGAGCAGCTCCACGGTGCCCATCTCGCGCATATACATGCGCACGGGATCCGTCGTGCGGCCGAACTCCGCATCGAGATTGGCGAGCGCCGCGGTGGCCTCCTCAACGGCCTCCTCATCGGGGGCGGCGGTGGAATCGGTCAGCAGCAACGACTCGGCGTCCGGTGCCTTCTCGTACACCGGTATGCCCATGTCGTTGATCATGTTGACGATGTCTTCGATCTGTTCGGGATCGACGATCTCGCTCGGCAGGTGATCGTTGACTTCCGCGTACGTGAGGTAGCCTTGCTCCTTGCCGCGGGCGATCAACAGCTTGAGCTGCGACTGGCGCTCGTCGGCGATTTGAGTGGCTGTTCCTGCTGGCGCTTTTTTGATCAAGTGGAGGCCCCGTGAGTAGGTTGACCGACCGAATGCCAAGCCGATAAGTATACGATTTTGGTCATTCCCTGACCACAAATACGGCATCCTTCACCTCAGCTCCCCCAAGGGCTTACCCGCCCGCTGCGGGACTTATCCGCCCCCGCTGGGAGGGACCTTGGCCTTCAGAAGAGAGCTCAATTCCGCCTTTTCGTCGTAATTCAAGCCCACTTCCTCTGCTTTTCTCAACAATTCATCGACTCGCCGGCGCGGTCCGAGGCTGTCCTTGAGCTTCTGGATCGCCATTTGCAGCTCCTGCGCCGCCGCGCCCGAGCCGCCCACCATGATGGGGGCGGCAGCAAGCTCGGCGAGGCGGCCATGTTCGGCGCGATCGCGCCAGCGCTCGAGCAGCATCCCCGTGCTGGGCTGCTCCATGGCGGCCGCCTGCTCGAGGAGTTCGAGGAGCACAGGCAGACCGGGTAACTCGAACCCGCCGAGGTCGGACCACCCGGTCACGGTGCGCGCCGCGGAGGGATGGTGCAGTACGAGGGCGATGGCCTGGCTCAGCATGCTGCCACGACCTGCGCTCATCCGACTGCGCCTCGCCCGGGTTGGTTCCGCCGGTGTTTGCGTGCGCTGCGGGTTCGGGGCACGTCCCGCACCGGCGGACCCGGCCGGCTCGCGCCCGGCCGCTTCCATATGCTCCTTGAGCTTCGCGGCCGGCATGCGGATCTCTGCGGCGAGCCGATCGAGGAGCAATTCCCGGTAAACCCCCTCGGGCATACGCTTGAACAGCGGCGCGGCGAGAGCGGCGAGTTTCGCGCGCCCGTCCACGTGCTCGAGATCCACCTGCACAATCAATTGACGCACGAGGTATTCGGACAGTGGGACTGCGTTTTTCAGCCGTTCCTCGAACCCTCGAGCACCCTCCGCCGCGATCAGCGTGTCGGGATCGTGCCCCTCGGGCAGGAACATGAACTTGAGCTCGCGCCCGTCGCGCGCGAGTGGCAGCGCATTCTCGAGCGCACGCCAGGCGGCCTTGAGACCCGCGGGGTCGCCGTCGAAGCAAAAGACGAGCTCGCTCGTCAGGCGAAATACTTTGTTCAGATGCTCCTGGGTCGTGGCGGTACCGAGCGTCGCAACGGCGTAGGTGATGCCCGCCTGATGCAAACGCACCACGTCCATGTAGCCTTCGACGATGAGCAGCCGCTTGAAGTCCGAGCGCGCCTGTCTCGCCTCGTAAATGCCGTAAAGCTCGCGCCCCTTGTGAAATAGCGGGGTTTCCGGCGAGTTGAGGTACTTGGGCTCGCCCTGATTGATGACGCGGCCGCCGAAGCCCAGCACCCGCCCGCGCGCATCGCGGATCGGAAACATCAAGCGGTCGCGAAAGCGGTCGTAGAAGCCCGTGGACTGCCCCGCCCGCGCATCGCGCTCGATGATCAGGCCCGCCTGCAGCAATCGGCGCCGCTCCTCGTCCGAGCCGCCGAATCGATTGAGCAGGGCGTTCCAGGAGTCCGGAGCATAGCCCAGGGCAAACTTCGCGCACGTGGATGCATCGATGCTGCGCTTGGCCAGATATTGCTGCGCCCGCTCGCTGTCCTTCGCGTTCTGCTCGAAGAACTGCGAGGCATGCGTCATCACTTGATAGAGATCGATGCCGCCGGGTTCGTGCGGAGCCTGCGCCTCGCGCGGCAACTCGAGGCCCGCGCGTTGCGCGAGATCGGCGATCGCATCGAGAAACCCGAGCTTCTCGTACTGCATCAGGAAACCGACCACGGTGCCGTGCGCACCGCAGCCGAAGCAGTGATAGAACTGCTTCTCCGGGCTCACCCAGAACGAGGGCGATTTCTCGTTGTGAAATGGACAGCAGGCCTTGTACTCGCGCCCGGATTTCTTGAGCGCCACGCGTGCGCCGATGATCTCGACGATATCGGAGCGCGCGACGACCTCGTCGATGAAAGGTTGGGGAATGCGGCCGGCCATGGACCGGGCGCGATCAACCGCCGAGCTTGGCTTTGATCTTGGCGCCGACCGCGCCCATGTCGGCCCGGCCCTGCGCCTTCGCTTTGATCACGCCCATGACTTTGCCCATGTCCTTTACGCTCGCCGCGCCCGTGGCGGCGATGGCATCGGCAATGAGGGCGTCGATCGCGGCATCGTCAAGCTGGGAAGGCAGATAGGTTCTCAGGAGATCGATTTCCGCCGATTCCTTGTCGACCAGGTCCTGGCGGTTGCCCGCCTGGAACTGCACCAGCGATTCCTTGCGCTGCTTGATCATTTTCTCGAGGACTGCGATCACCTGTGCATCGTCCAAGCTGATGCGCTCGTCCACTTCGCGCTGCTTGATGGCTGCGGTGATCATGCGAATGACGCCCAGCCGCTCCTTCTCACCGGCGCGCATCGCGGCCTTCATGTCACCGGTGATTCGCTCTTTCAAAGACACCGAGGAACCGGCATCCGGCCTTTCAATAGGGGCGGGATGAGCCGGCCGGTGGGGCACTCGACGGTGCGCCGCCTCCGGTGCCGCGCATGTTCTCGCGGGACAGCCGCTTCAAGTGGCGCTTCACGGCGGCGGCCTTCTTGCGCTTACGCTCCTGCGTCGGCTTCTCGTAGAATTCGCGGCGGCGAAGCTCGGTGAGAACACCGGCTTTCTCGCATGCGCGCTTGAAACGGCGCAGGGCGGCATCGAAATACTCGTTCTCGCGAACACGAACGCTAGGCATTCAGACCTCAATTTAAGGACAAATAGGCACGCCGGCATTTGCCGACCGGGGCGCGCATTCTAAGGTGCGCCCCCGCAAAAGGCAAAATCGGCGCATTTCCCCACTCCACCGCGGTAAGCGGGAGTCTTTTGGCATATCCATGCGTGTAATTGGAATCGAGAGCTCCTGCGACGAGACGGCCGTGGCGGTGTACGACGCGCAGCGGGGGCTCTTGTCTCATCGGCTACACAGCCAGATTGCGCTGCACCAGGCCTATGGCGGGGTGGTTCCCGAAATCGCCTCCAGGGATCATGTGAAATGGCTCCTCCCGCTGGTGCGCGAGGCGCTCGCCGACGCGAAATCGGGCCCAGAAAGCATCGACGGCGTCGCCTACACCGCGGGCCCGGGCCTCATCGGCGCGCTACTGGTGGGCGCGGGGTTCGCCCGCAGCCTCGCCTACGCCTGGGGCCGCCCGGCGGTCGCCATTCACCACCTGGAAGGCCACCTGCTTGCGCCGCTCCTCGAGCCCGACCCCCCGCGGTTTCCATTTCTGGCGTTGATCGTCTCGGGCGGACACACCCAGCTGGTCGATGTCGCCGAGATCGGTCGGTACCGCATTCTGGGAGAGACCCTGGATGATGCGGCGGGAGAGGCCTTCGACAAGACGGCGAAGATGCTGGGTTTGCCTTACCCCGGCGGTGCCGCGCTCGCGCGGCTCGCCGAACCAGGCCGACCCGGCCGCTTCAAATTTCCACGGCCGATGCTCGATCGACCGGGACTCGAGTTCAGTTTCAGTGGCTTGAAGACGGCGGCCCTTGTAGCCTTGCGGGACCGCGAGCTCGACGATCAGGCTCGTGCGGACGTCGCGCATGGCTTTCAGGAGGCCATCGTGGAGACACTCGCGGAGAAGTCGCGCCGCGCCTTGGCCGCGACCGGTCACCGGCGTCTGGTCGTTGCGGGCGGGGTGGGCGCGAACCTAAGCCTGCGCGAGCGGCTGCACGCCGTCGCGCGCGGGGCCGGGGCGCAGCTTTATTTCCCGCGGGCCGAGTTCTGCACCGACAACGGCGCGATGATCGCGCTCGCAGGATGTATGCGCTTGAGCCGTGGGGACCGTCAGGGGCTTGAGCTGGGCGCGAGGGCGAGCTGGGAGCTCGGATCACAGGGGGAATAGTCGGACGCTCATGGACAAGATATTCATTCACGCGCTCAAGGCCGAGGCGATCATCGGCATCTATGATTGGGAGCGGCAGGTCCGGCAAACGGTGCTCATCGACGTCGAGCTCGCGGCGGACGTGCGCAAGGCCGCCATAACCGATTCGATCGAAGACACGCTCAACTACAAGCGCGTGGCCAAGCGCATCCTCGCCTTCGTCGAGGGCTCGCAGTTTCATCTGGTCGAGACCCTGGCCGAGCACGTGGCCATGCTGGTGCTCGCAGAGTTCGGCCTCACCTGGGTGCGCATCACGTTGAGCAAGCCCGGCGCGGTGCGCAGCTCGAAGGACGTGGGCGTCTCGGTCGAGCGTGACCGAAAAATGCTGGAGGCCTGGCGCGCCCGGCCCGGCGGCACGCCTTGAAGTGTGGCCGCGCGATCAAGGCCTTGCCGGCCGCGCCTAGCCCGCCGCGCCCTAGATGCTTCGGCCGCCGTCGACGGCGATGATTTGACCGGTGATGTACGGTGCGTCCCGGACCAGGAACAGCGCGGTGCGGGCGATGTCTCGTGGGCTGCCCGGGCGTTTGAGCGCGGTCTTGGCGATTATCTCGCGCTTCAAGGTTTCGTCCATGTCGTGCTCGGCCCAGAGAACGGGACCCGGCGCGATGCCGTTCACGCGGATCGCGGGGCCGAGCTCGCGCGCGAGCGAGCGTGTGAGCATCGCGAGGCCGGCCTTGGCGATGCTGTACACCGGATAGCCCTTGAGGGGCCGTAAGCCATGAATGTCGACCACGTTGATGATGAGTCCGCGCTGCCTCGCGAGGTGCAGAGCGGCAGCTTGCGCGAGGAACAAGGGCGCACGCAGGTTGCTGCCCACCAGATCCTCCCACGCGGTGCGAGTGATTTTGCCTACCGGCGTGGGATAGAAAGTCGACGCATTGTTGATGAGCACATCGAGCCGTCCGAAATGACCGACCGCGGCGGCGATGAGCTGCTCCGGCGCTGCGTCCAGCTGCAGGTCCGCTGCGAACAGGGCGGCCGATCCCGCGCGCGCGGCGTTCAGCTCCTCGCCGAGCTCTTTGGCCGCTGCAGCCGAGGATCGATAATGGACGAGGATGCGTGCGCCGGCCGCATGCAGCGTACGCGCGATCTCGGCTCCGACGCGCCGTGCGCCGCCGGTGATGAGGATCACCTGATCGTCGAGAGAGCTCTCGGTGTTGCCCGCCATGCGCGGTCAAGATACCGGATTGCGCGCGCAGCGTGTATCGGGTCGCGGAGCGTGCGCCGGTGATGCGCGAGTCGGAGCTCGGTGTCGAGGAGCGCGCGCATACCGAGCGGGTGCGCGAGCGAATTGCGGCGGAGATCGACGCGGCCGGCGGCTGGATAGGCTTCGACCGTTACATGGAAATCGCGCTTTATGCACCCGGCTTGGGCTATTACAGCGCCGGCGCGCACAAGCTCGGGCCGGGCGGGGACTTCACCACGGCGCCGGAGGTCTCGCGATTGTTCGGCGGCTGCGTGGCCCGGCAATGCGCGGAGATCCTGACCGCGCTGGGACGCGGCAGCATCCTCGAGATCGGCGCGGGCAGCGGCCGTCTGGCGGCCGATATCCTATCGCGGCTCGATGGACTCGGTTGCGTGCCGGAGCGCTACTTCGTGCTCGAGATCAGCGCGGACCTGCGGGAGCGGCAGCGCCGGCACATCACGGCGGCCGTGCCACGCCTCGCGAGGCGCGTCGTGTGGCTGGACGCGCCGCCCGACGTCGCCTTCGACGGCATCGTGCTCGCCAACGAGGTGCTGGACGCGCTGCCGGTGACGCGCTTTCGCTGGCACCCCCCCGGAAGTGAGGAGGGATACGACGAGAGATGCGAGGAAGTGGGCGTCGCACGCGACGGCAGGCGGCTCGAGTGGGCGCCCCGGGAAGGGAGCGAAGTCCTCGCCGCGGAATGCGCTCGCCTGGAGGCGGCGGGCGGCGGCTGGCAGGCGGGCTACACGTCGGAGTATTGCGAACGGCTCGCCGCGTGGACGGCGGCGGTCACCGAATCGCACCGCGCGGGGCTCGCGCTGTGGATGGATTACGGCTTGCCCCGACGTCACTACTACTTTCCCGAGCGCCGCGACGGCACCCTGATCTGCCATTTCCGCCAGCGAGCGATCGCGGATCCTTTTGTCGCGCCCGGGCTCCAAGACATCACCGCGTGGGTGGATTTCACGCGGCTCGCGCAAGCGAGCGCGGCTTGCGGGTACGCCCTAGCCGGCTACACGACGCAGGCGCACTTCCTGGCCGGCCTCTCGATCGACGCCGAAATGCATCAGCTCGCCGCCGAAGACCCCTCTCGCTTCGCACGGCTCGCGACTGAAGCGCGCACGCTCATGTTGCCTGGGGAGATGGGCGAGCGGTTCAAGGCCATGGCCTGGATGCGCGGCATGGATTTGCCGCTGCCCGCATTCCGCGTGCAGGATCTGCGCCACACGCTGTGATCGCGGCGCCTGTTACCGAGCTGTTCAGCCCGGCTCACCGCGCGACGGGAATTGTTCGCGGACTGCGGTAATCGTTGCGAGGCGCCGGCGGTGCATCTGCTCGGCGATTTTCGGGCCGGAGGCAGCGAGCTCTGCGGCGCTCGGCCTGACAGCCGCGGCGGCTGCGCGGGCGGCGATCAAATATTCACGCTGCGGATAGGGCTTGTCTTCCAGGCCGAGACGCCCACGGGCGTCGGCCTCGCAAGCGAGGAGAGCCTGTCCGAATCGATCCGGCCGGCGCACCGCGTCCGCGCGCTCGATGAACTCGAGCACCGTGCGCGGCTTGAGCTCGAAGGCGCGATGCACGATCCCATGATAGCGCGCGACGATGATGGCGAGCTCTCGATAGTCGCCGGGAATCTTCAGCCGTGCCGCGAGCGCCTCGATGAGCGCGACGCTGCGCTCCTCATGTCCGTGGTGCGCGGGCCATTGCGCCCGGGGTGTGGCTCCTTTGCCGAGGTCGTGCACCAGCGCCGCGAAGCGTACTCGCGGGTCGGATGAGAGGCGCACGGCTTGATCGAGCACCATCAGCGTGTGCACGCCCGTATCGATCTCCGGATGCCAGCGCGTCGGCTGCGGCACGCCGAAGAGCGCGTCGATTTCCGGATAGATGCGCGCGAGCGCAGCGCTTTCCCGCAGCACCTGAAAGAAGGTGCCGGCGGCGGGCTCACGCAGCGCCTTCTCGGATTCCTGCCAGACGCGCTCGGGGACGAGGGCGTCCACCTCGCGACGCGCGACCATCTCGCGCATGAGCGCGAGCGTCGCCGGGTCCACGCGAAACCCGAGCGGCGCGTAACGTGCGGCGAACCGCGCCACGCGCAGCACGCGCACCGGATCCTCGACGAAGGCCGCCGAAACATGCCGCAAGCTGCGCGCCTCGATGTCGCGCGCGCCGCCGTATGGATCGATGAGTGTGCCGTCGGTGGATCGCGCCATGGCATTGATGGTCAGATCGCGGCGCGACAGGTCCTCCTCGAGCGTCACCTCCGGCCCGAACTCGACGCTGAATCCGCGGTAGCCCGGCGCAGTCTTGCGCTCGCGTCGCGCGAGCGCGTACTCCTCGTGAGTTTCGGGATGCAGGAACACCGGAAAATCGCGCCCCACGGCCCGATAGCCGAGGCGCTCGAGCTCCTCCCGAGTGCCGCCGACGACGACCCAGTCGCGCTCCTTGACGGGCAGGCCGAGCAACCCGTCTCGAACAGCGCCGCCGACCAGATACACTTGCATCGGTGAATAATATCAGCATCACTTCGCGGATCTGCGCCCTCTGCGCGTTCGCGCTGATCGGCGCGTCCCTGAACGGCTGTTATTTGCTGGAGAGCGCGCAGGGGCAGCTCGCGCTCATGTCAAAGCGCCGGCCCATCGCGCGCGTGGTCGCCGATGCGCGCACGCCCGCCGACGTGCGCAAGCAGCTCGACGCGGTCGCGCAGATTCGCGAGTTCGCCGTCCGCAACCTGCACTTGCCCGACAACGGAAGCTACCGCACGTATGCCGACGTGGGCCGGCCTTACGTGGTCTGGAACGTCGTCGCGGCTCCGGAATTCTCGGTCGACCCGAAGGAGTGGTGCTATCCCATCGTCGGCTGCGTCGCGTACCGCGGCTACTTCGTCGAGCGGCGCGCTCGAGCCTTCGGCGAGGATCTGCGGGCCAAGGGATTCGACGTGAGTGTCGCCGGGGTCGCCGCGTACTCAACCCTCGGGCACTTCGACGACCCCATTCTCAACACCATGATCGGCTGGAACGACGTCGAGCTGGCGGCGATCATTTTCCACGAGCTCACGCATCAAATGATCTACATCGCGAACGACGCCGATTTCAACGAGGCGCTCGCCACGACCGTCGAGGAGGAGGGGGTGCGCCGCTGGCTCGAGACGTTGAACCGCTCCGGCGATCTCGACCATTATCAGCTCGAGCAAAGGCGCTCACTCGAGATCGTGACGCTTTTGAATCGTACCCGCGATGAGCTGCGCACGGTCTACGGCTCCGGCACGGACTCTGCGCGCATGCGTGAGCGCAAGCAGGCCGCATTCGTAGCGCTGCGCGAGTCGTATGCGCATCTCGTCCAGGGATGGGGCCCGCATCCGCCCTTCGAAAACTGGTTCGAGAAGAGCGATATCAACAACGCTCACCTCGCCTCCATCGCGACCTATTACGACTGTGTGCCCGGCTTCAAGCGCGAGCTTGCCGCGGTGGGCGGCGATCTGGATGCGTTCTACGGGCGCGTGCGCGAGCTCGCCAAGCTCGGTCAGGAGAAGCGCGACGCGCTCGTATGCGGGGCGCGCTGACGAGTCAGGCCTCAAGGCGCCCGGCCAGGGCGCCCGGCCTAGGGCCGCTCGGCCGTCGCGCCGCCGCTATGCGCGAGTCCCGCGGCCGATTTGCCGGCGGCGGCCCGATCGCGGCTCAAGCGCGCGTTGTCCTCGAAGGAGCCGAGGTACTGGCGCGCCGCGGCAGCCATGGAATGCGGCTTGATCTTCAGCTTCTCGAAGCCATCGTCCGTGCACACGCTGTCGACCTGCAGGGAGTTGTAGTTGTCGCTGGAGAACGGCCTCCCGGGCACGAAGTTCATGACCAGCCCCTGCAGCCACGCAGCAAAGTTCGGCAGCCCTACGATCCAGCGGCCGCGGCCCGTGATGCTCGCCACGAGATGCACGATCTCGCTCAAGGTGTACACCTGAGGCCCACCGAGCTGATAGGTCTGATGGACGCCCGTCGCACCGTGCAGGCAACGGAGCATCGCATCGACCACGTCGTCGACGAACACCGGTTGAAAGCGGGCGCGGGGCCGCGCGAGCGGAAAGAAAAAAGGCACGGACGCCAACAGGCCCGCGAAGCGATTGAGAAACGTATCACCGGGACCGAACATCACCGAGGGCTGGAAGATGGTCCAATCGATGACGGCGCTTTGCTCGCGGATGAGCTTTTCGGCCTGGCCCTTCGAGCGCAGGTAATAGCTCGGCGCATCCACGGCGGCCTTGAGCGCGGACACCTGCAGGAGCCGGCGTACACCGGCGGAGCGCATGGCCTGGAGCACGCTGCGCGTGAGCTCGGTATGTGCGCGGCGAAAGCCGCCGCCGCCGAAGCCGCGCTCGTTCAAAATGCCCACCAGGTTGATCACGACATCCTTGCCCCGGAAGCGCTCGCTTAGCTGAGCCTCCTCGTACACGTCGCAATTCTCGAGGGTGAGCCCCGGCAGCACGAGTAAGTGCTTGTGCAGCTCGCGATCGCGCGACAGTACCGTGACCGCGTGCCCGTCCTTGATCAGGCGCGCGACCAAGCGCGTACCGAGAAATCCGGTACCGCCGAGAATGCACAGAGACAACGGCCTCATGACGTCACCGAATGGGGATCAGAACGACGGCGGAGCCGCGTTTCACGTTGAGGAGCAACAAAGTCGCACCTTTCGCCGCTTCGCGGAAGGCCTTCAGTGTCGTCACGGGGGTGCGCCCGACCGCCACGACGAGGTCGTTCGCCCGCAGACCCGCCTGCGCCGCGGGGCTGCCGTCCTGCACGGCGCGCACCAGCACGCCGGCGCCGTCCGGCGCATCCGCGAGATCCGCGCCCTCGAGCCCGCGATGAATGTCCACGGCGTTGGCGACGTCGGTCTCCGAGCGCTCGGAGACCAGCGCCGTCACTTTGAGCGACTTGCCGTCCCGCAGCAGACCGATCTCGACCTGGTCTCCGACGCGCAGCATGCCGATGGAGTTCTTCAACTCCGCCGCGTTTTTCATGGGGGCGCCATTGATGGAGACGATGATGTCGCCGGTCTTGACGCCGGCGTGCTCGGCGGCCGAGCCCTGCGACACGCCCGCGACCAGCGCGCCGCTCGCATCGGCAGGGAGCCCGAACTCCTTGGCGACATCGGGCGTGACGTCGTAGATGTTCACGCCGAGCACACCGCGCTTCACCTGGCCGTACTTGATCAGCTGGTCCATGACGCCCTTCGCCATGTTCACGGGAATGGCGAAGCCGATGCCGATGTTGCCGCCGCTCCCCGAAAGAATCGCGGAGTTGATCCCCACGAGCTCGCCGCGCAGGTTCACCAGCGCGCCGCCGGAGTTGCCGGGATTGATGGAGGCGTCCGTCTGGATGAAATCCTCGTAGCCGTCCGGATTGATGCCCGTGCGTCCGAGCGCGCTCACGATTCCGGCGGTCACCGTATGTTGCAGGCCGAAGGGGTTTCCGATCGCGACCACGTAATCACCCACCTCCAGCCTCGAGGAATCCCCGAGAGCCATGGCAACGAGGTTCGGCTGCTTCGCTTGGAGCACGGCGATGTCGGCGCCCTCATCGGAGCCGACGACCTTGGCGGAGAAGCTGCGATTGTCGAGCAAGGTCACGGTGATCTCGCTCGCGTTCTCGACGACATGGTGATTGGTGATGATGTAGCCGTTCTTCGCATCGACGATGACGCCGGAGCCCGCGCTCTGAAATTGCCGTTCACGGGGCTTCATGTCGGGCGGCACGTCGAAGAAGCGACGAAAGAAAGGATCGTCGAGCAGGGGATTGCGCTGGCCGGGCTTTTCCTTGATGGTGCCGCGCGTCGCGATGTTCACCACGGCAGGCGAAACGCGCTTCACCATCGGCGCGAGCGAGGGCATGGGAGCCGCCTCGGTCGCGGCAGGCGGTGGCGCAGGCAGGGCGGCGAATGCGCCCGGTGTGGAAAGGCCCGCGGCGAGCACGGCGGCCGTGAAAAGACGCAAAATCATGGGCTGTCCTCGAGTCATATATCCATTGTCGGGGCAGCGGACCCCTGCCACGAGAAGCGTGGGCCGGACTTGGATGTTCGGCCCACGGGTCGCTACTCTCGGACCGCGATCTTACACGTAAGAGCGCGTTCGGCGGACTTCGTTAGGCCGCTTCCACCGTGATTCGCTGCGGCTGGACTTGGGCCACCTTCGGAATTGAGACTTCGAGCACACCGTTGGACGCCTTGGCCTTGATGTTCTGCACATCCGCCGTCTCCGGCAGGCTGAAGCGGCGCATGAACTCGCCCGTAATACGCTCGATGCGGCGATAGCCTTCACGAGCCTCGCGACGCGTCTCCTCGCGGCGACCACGAATGGTGAGCACGCCCTGCTCGGAGGTGATCTCCACCGTCTTCGGGTCGACGCCCGGCAGATCCACGTGCAACAAGAATTGCTTGTCTTCCTCGTGCACATCTACCGCGGGCAGCCACGCACCGGAGTCCGTGGCCGTGGGTTGCGGCGCACCGAACAGACGATCGAGGTCACGTTGGAATTTATTGACCAACGACCAGGGTTCATAGCGAACGACAGTCATGTGTTTCTCCTCAATTAGATAAAAATGAAATGAACGAAGTTGAAAATCTGTTGGTACCTTGAGTTGGGTCGGGCGCACTCATTTCAATGCGTGGTCGATGGGGAGGACGTTTTTTTTGAGCTCGTCCCCGCGAATTTCGGGAATGTCAATGGAACATATTGTGCATAAGATGTGGAACACAACATGTTGCGGTTGCACCTGCCGACCCCTCGAAAAAATCATTCGGCGGAGGTGATAGAGAATGTCTCGTGAGAATTGCGCAATATCTTGATATTTCTGGATTTTTACGGCCGATATTCGGCGAATAAAATCCTTGACGGTAATCGCGTTCCGGTCTTAACCTTCCACGCAGCCACAATATGTTGTGGTCGGAAAGTCCGCGATAGTCCCCGATGCCCCGAGCTGACCGCCCGGCATTTTCCAGTGGGGGCCAGCGCCACTTGTGTTTGAGCATCGCGCCATAACTATAAAGGGAGCGGTTCGGTTACCCATGAATACGGTGGTTAAGATCCAGCCAAAAGATGTTGGCAGCATTCCTTATCAAGAAGCGTCGTATGACATCTGGGATAAGAAATATCGCCTGATTGCGAAGGACGGCTCGCCGATCGATCGCACGATGGACGATACGTACAAGCGTGTCGCGCGTGCGCTCGCGGATGTCGAGTCTCCCGAGGTGCGCGAGCACTGGTACGAGTCGTTCCTCTGGGCGTTGCGCCACGGCGCGATTCCGGCGGGACGCGTCACTTCGAACGCCGGTGCTCTCGAGCACAAGCCGGCCACCTCGACCATCAACTGCACCGTGTCCGGCACCATCCGCGACTCGATGGACGACATCTTGAAGAAGGTGCACGAGGCGGGGCTCACATTGAAGGCGGGCTGCGGAATTGGTTATGAATTTTCTACCTTGCGCCCGCGCGGCGCTTACGTAACGGGTGCCGGCGCGTATACATCGGGGCCTCTGTCGTTCATGGATATCTACGACAAAATGTGCTTCACCGTGTCCTCGGCGGGCGGGCGACGCGGTGCGCAGATGGGTACGTTCGATGTGGGCCATCCGGATGCGCTCGAGTTCATCCGCGCGAAGCGAGAGAACGGACGTTTGCGCCAGTTCAATCTTTCGCTGCTGGTCACCGACGAGTTCATGAAAGCGGTGAAGAGCGATACGGAGTGGAAGCTCGCATTTCCGCTCTCGCAAAGCGAATACGAGGCGGATCGTCCGGATCTCGAGGACACCTCGAGGTTCGTGTGGCGCGAATGGCCCGACACCACGGGCTATGTCGTGAACGAGGAAGGGCTGGTTGCATGCAAGGTCTACAAGATCCTGCCGGCACGCCGGGTCTGGGACCTCATCATGTCCTCGACCTATGATTTCGCGGAGCCGGGCTTCATCCTGATCGACCGGGTCAACGAGATGAACAACAACTGGTGGACGGAAAATATCCGCGCCACAAATCCGTGTGGCGAACAACCGCTTCCGCCCTACGGCTCGTGCCTCCTGGGATCGGTCAATCTCACCAAGTTCGTGGTCGATCCATTCACGGACAATGCGCGCTTCGATTGGGAGACCTATCGCAAGGTCTGCAAGGTGTTCACGCGCATGCTCGACGACGTGGTCGAGATCAACGGCCTGCCGCTCGCCCCCCAGCGCGGCGAGATTATCCGCAAACGCCGGCACGGCATGGGCTTTCTCGGGCTGGGCTCGGCCATCACGATGCTCTGCATGAAATACGGCTCGAAGAAATCCATCGAGTTCACCGAGATGGTGTCGCGCGAGATGGCGGTGGCCGGATGGGAAGCCGGGCTCGACCTCGCCCGCGAGAAAGGCCCCGCACCGATCATGAACGAGGAGTTCACGGTCACGCGCGAGATGCTGCGCAAGCGTCCCGAGATGGTACGGGACGGCTGGCGGGTGGGCGCCAAGATTCCGGGGCGAGTGCTGCATGCGCGCTATAGCCGCTACATGCAGCGCGTCGCCGAGGTCTCGCCGGAGCTCGTGGACGAGCTCGCCGAGGTGGGAGCGCGCTTCACGCATCACACCTCCATCGCGCCGACGGGAACGATCTCGCTCTCGCTCGCGAACAACGCCTCGAACGGCATCGAGCCGTCCTTTGCGCATCACTATTTCCGCAACGTGATCCGCGAGGGAAAGAAGTCGAAGGAGAAGATCGATGTGTTCTCCTTCGAGCTGCTGGCGTACCGCGAGCTGGTGAATCCGCGGGCGATGCCCGATGGGCAGAGTCCGGCCGAGAAGCTCCCCGAGTACTTCATCTCGGCGGACGACATCGGCCCGAAGCAGCACGTGGACATCCAGGCTGCGGCGCAGATCTGGGTCGACTCCTCGATCTCCAAAACGGCGAACGTGCCGACGGACTACAAGTACGAGGACTTCAAGGACATCTACCTGCATGCGTTCGATGCGGGGCTCAAGGGCTGTACTACGTTCCGCTTCAATCCAGAGGCCTTCCAGGGCGTGCTAGTGAAGGAGGACGATCTCAAGAACACCACCTACGTGTTCACGCTGGAGGACGGCACCGAGATCGAGGCGCGGGGCGATCAGGAGATCGAATACGACGGCGAGATGCATACCGCCGCGAATCTCTTCGACGCACTGAAAGAAGGCTATTACGGGAAATTCTGACATGGCTCATATCAAGATCGAAAAGAAGATCGCGAAGTACCGGGTGCAGAAGCCCGAGGCGAAGGCGACGCCGGCGGCGGTGGCCAAAGAGCCCGCGAAGCAGGACAACGTCATCTGGATGCATGAGAAGCTCGAGCGGCCCGAGGTGCTGATCGGCTCCACGTACAAGATCAAGACGCCGGTGTCGGATCACGCCATGTACGTGACCATCAACGACATCGTGCTGAACGAAGGCACGCCCCACGAGCAGCGGCGTCCGTTCGAGGTGTTCATCAATTCGAAAAACCTCGATCATTTCCAGTGGATCGTCGCGCTCACGCGTGTGATCTCCGCTGTATTCCGCAAGGGCGGCGACACGACGTTCCTGGTGGACGAGCTGAAGGCGGTGTTCGATCCGCGCGGCGGCTACTGGCAGCCTGGCGGCAAGTTCATGCCCTCGACCATCGCCGAGCTCGGTCACGTGATCGAGCGCCACCTGCGCACGATCGGCCTGCTGAAGGAGCCGCAGCTCGACGCGCACCAGCGTAAGCTGGTCGACGAGAAGCGCGCGGAGTTCGAGGCACGCGCCAAGCAGACGGACGCGTTCTCCAAGTCGCACTTCCCGGAAGGCGCGCAACTTTGTGCCAAGTGCAGCACGGCCGCCGTCGTGATGATGGATGGTTGCAGCACTTGCCTGAATTGCGGGGACTCGAAGTGCGGATAGATGAGCGTGCCGAGAATAGTGGCTACTTTCCTGAGAATAGTCGCAACTAAAGCCGAGCATTTTTACGAGAGAAAGCAATGACTTAGTCGGGAGCAGGCGAGAAAAGAGGCTATCGGGGCTTTTATGTCGTTCGTTTTTCATTCGTTTAAGGCCCGCCATCTAGCGATGGCGGGCTTTTTCTTTCACGGGACGTCACATAGCGTGACTGGGAGGCGACTGTGTCAGACAAGCGCGTGTACGTGGAGCAGCCAAAGGACAAGGGCGATTACGCCGTGCGACGCGCCAACGCCGAGCGGGCGAGCGCGACTGCCTCCACCCAGGCGGAGGCCATACAGATTGCCCGGCGTATAAACCCGGACGCGGCGCCGCATGTTGAGCGGGTAAGGCACACCTCAAAGGGCAAGCCGGACCAGTGGCGAAAGCCCTAGTCCACCCCAGGACCGAAACGCTTTTGAATAGGCTCTGTCACCAAATCGTGTTGGTGACAGCCGCCACCTGAGAGAGGCCGCGCGGTCGATTAAGTCGCGGCGTTTCCCGGCGGTCGGCGCTACCAGGCCCGCAGCCTTCAAGCGACATTCCCGAGAGTAGCAGCCGACATCGCCGCGATGCAGCAAAGAGGTCTCATAAAAATGGCCGTTGGCACATCTAAAAGCGAGAGTCTTAGCTAGTTTCCATAGAAAAGGTTATTGAATTCAGTAGTTGCATAGAAAAGTACGGTATAATTGCAATATCCATAGAAAACTACCGATCGCTATAGAAAAAGATGCCTCGTCAAAAGCCAATTGGCCCTCAAACGATCCTCGCCTTTGCCTGCGCGGATCACTGCCTGCCGGAGCGCTGTGGGCCGGTCGATTACGATCGCAACTCCCTACCGAGCGGCGAATGACCGTCATTGGGTATGCCTATGTCCAGGATCGGCTGAAGCTGCCCTTACCGCCGGTGGCCTTCCCGGCGCTCATCCGAAGTGTCACCCGGGTCGAGCGCTTAGAGGGCGAGCTTGCCGTTCCCGCCAAGCGCGCACCGGGCGAGGATGTGATCGAACATCTTTTATTTGCTCTGAAGCACGAGGGAACCGATCTTCAGGTGCTCGCCGCGGCTTGTGCGCACTTGGAGCCCGCGGCGCTCCTCGCGCAGCTGCGGGCCGCGCCTGCCGGGCAGTACATCCGCAAGCTCTGTGCGATCTGGGAGGCGACTACCGGGCAGCTCCTCGAAGGTCTGCCGGCCGGAATCTCTGGATCCGTGGCGCTTCTCTTCGACCCCACACTCTACGTGACAGCCGAGGGGGCTAACCGCGACAAGCGCTGGGGCGTCGCCTTCAATGGCTTGGGCGACTGGGACTTTTGTCCGAGCGTGCGGCGGACCCCGCAGCTCGAGGCGTTGCTCAAAGCCGATCCTCTGGTGCAGGTGCGCGAGTTTTTAGATACCGTTCCGCCCGCACAGCTTGAGCGTGCGCTCGCTTGGGCGTATCTCGATGAGACCCGAAGCACCTTCGAAATCGAGGGCGAGCGGCCGGCGGGCAACAAGCAGGAAGCCTTCGCCGCCCTGCTGCGGCAAGCCCATGCGCGCCAGACACTTGATGAGGCGCACTGGGTGGAGCTTCAAAATGCCACCGTCACGAGCAAGCTCGCCCAGGAAGCCTCGTTTCGAGCCTTCCAGAATCATTTAAGCAGCGGCGTGCCGGGCCCTCGCGGAGTCTCGTATCTGCCGCCACCCCCCGTTCTCGTCCACTCGCTTCTTGCGAGCATCTCGAGGCTTGCCAATGTCGAAACCGCGCCGGGGATCGCACCGTTGGTGCGCGCAGCCCTTGCATCCTTTGGCTTCGTGTTCGCCCATCCGTTTGGCGATGGCAATGGACGGCTGTCGCGCTACCTTGCGCACTATGCACTGTGCCAGTCCGGCGCCCTGCCATCAGGCTCCATCTTGCCGCTCTCCGCGGCGATGCGTCGCAATGAACTCAAGTATTTGCAGGCGCTTAAGTCCTTCTCGGTGACTGCGCGCGCGTTCTGGAAGGTGACTTGGCTCGATGGGGAGAATTTCGATTTTGAGTTTCAGGGCTCACCCTCGATGTACCGCTACTTCGATGCCACCCCGTGCGTGAGCTTTCTGTACGAGATGGCGCTCGAGACACTGCGCAAGGACTTGAAGGAGGAGGTCGCGTATCTTAGCTGCTACGATGAGGTCGTGCGGCGAGTCAATGATCGCTACGACATTCAAGGCTCGACGCTTGCGAATTTGATTCGCATGGCCTACCAGAATGGTGGAGTGTTTTCGAAGAATCGGCGCAAGCAATTTGCAGATCAGGTCGAGACCGCGGCGCTCGACTTCATCGAGGCGCAGGTACAAGAATTAACCCCGCACCTGACGCAACAGGCGACTTGAATCTACCCGGCGAGCCGCAAGCCAGCCTCT
>Ga0187890_10000303_pt1 | contig 34955 bp, 34 predicted proteins | sample June2016WEW_21_1_FD_133005 | JGI IMG/M metagenome (GOLD analysis project Ga0187890, IMG submission 133005) | Peatland microbial communities from SPRUCE experiment site at the Marcell Experimental Forest, Minnesota, USA - June2016WEW_21_10 | ecosystem: Environmental > Terrestrial > Soil >... | reverse complement strand
CAGTTCGAGCAGTTCGCAATGAACGTTGCATTTCACATCCAGGGCGCGGGCTGCCGGCCATGAAGCGGTCTGCCCAAGCGCAACGGTCGCCTTGCTCTCACCGGTGCTCATCAGGGCGCCGATTGTGACGCCGCCCTTTGGATACATGTCAAATTTCCCGGTTTGAGGGCGATTCAAAACATTGGAAGTGTCCGGGAAAATAACCGCCCTGATACCCAGTTCGCAGGCAATCCTTCTGATCTCTTCCATGTCCGAGGGCTCTACATATCCGGGAATGATGTTGATCTGCTCCGACCGCTTCCCGTTGGACGCGGAAAAATAACTCACCATGGCTTTCGTCATATTCGCAAAGCCGGTTACGTGCGATCCGACATAGCTCGGCGTATTGGCGTGAATGACGAACTTGCCTTTGGGTATCTTTCCCTCGGCTTCCGCTTTTCGCGCTATCTGCGGGATATCGTCTCCAATGGTCTCCGACAGGCAGGTGGTGTGGACGGCTATGACGTCGGGATCGTAAACCGTAAAGATCGTATCTATCGCCTGCACGAGATTGGCCTGCCCGCCGAATACGGATGCCCCTTCGGTAAAAGAACTGGTTGAGGCCATGACCGGTTCCTTGTAGTGCCGGGTGAGGGCGCTGCGGTGGTATGCACAGCACCCCTGTGAGCCATGGCTGTGAGGCAGGCAGCGGTGAATGCCCAGCGCGGCGTACATCGCCCCGATCGGCTGGCATGTTTTCGCCGGATTTATCGTGAGGGCGTTTCTTTCCCTGACTTCTTTAGGTGTATGTCGAAGCAGCATGAGGTTATTCTCCCTTCCGCCGATCACTGGCACGCATAGGTTGCGGCCAGTTCGGGATTTGTCTGCCAGGGCGCTTTGAGATACGACCATACTTTGCTGTTCACCATGCGGTCGATTTCCTCGTAAAAGTTTATCGCTCCTTTAAACCCTGCGTAGGGACCACCCGAATCGTAGCTGTGGAGCTGCTTCATCGGGATGCCTTTCTTCTGGATGGCGTACTTTTCCTTGATCCCTGCGCAAAAAATCGCAGGCTTATAGATCTCGATCATTCTTTCTGTTTCATACTGGCTGATATCGTCTATGACCAGGGTCCCCTCGGCCATTTGGGCCATCATTCCTTCATAGTCTTTGAACAGGAAACCCTTTGCCGCAAGCTCTTCGATTTGCTCGGCGCTCTTCCTGGGGCGGTATCTGTGCGGGTCCGGATGCACCTCCAGCTCTTCGATGTTTCTGCTGTCCGCGTCAACTTTTATGTCGGGCAACACCCTGCGGCCCTCGTAGTCATCTCTGTGAGCGAACTCATAACCGGCTGAAATCGTCTTCATGCCGATCTCCGCGAAAAGGTCCTGGTAATGGTGGGCGCGGGAGCCCCCGACAAAGAGCATGGCGAGCTTTCCTTCACAGCGCTCCCTGACTTCGGCCTGAACTTTTTCCACTTCCACCATCTCCTCGGCTATGACATTCTCCACCCTGTCGATAAGCTCCCGGTCGTCGAAATACCTTGCGATTTTGCGTAGCGACTTTGCGGCGGACCTCGCACCGATGAAGTTGATCTTTATCCAGGGAATGCCGAATTTTTTCTCCATCATCTCGGCGACGTAATTAATGGACCTGTGGCACATGATTACGTTCAGGTCCGCTGTGTGCGCACTTGCGAACTGGTCGTAAGTGGAATTGCCGCTGAACGTGGCCACCGGGGTGATCCCGCATTTTTCCAACACCCGGTCGATCTCGAAGGCATCACCGCCTATGTTGTACTCTCCGAGCATGTTTACCCGGTACTTGCCTTCCTTCGCCGTATCATCAAGCCCCACAACATGCTTGAATATGCCGTTGTTGGCGATGTGGTGGCCTGCCGACTGGCTTACTCCCTTGTAGCCCTCGCAACTGAAAGCGAAGACGTTAATCCCGAGCTTCTCTTTCATCTCCTTTGCCACGTTGTGAACGTCGTCGCCGATCAGCCCGACCGGGCAGGTGGAAAAAACACTGATGGCCTTGGGCCTGAAGAGGTCGTAAGCCTCCTGGATTGCAGCCCTGAGCTTTTTTTCGCCCCCGAATACGATATCCTCGTCCTGAAGGTCCGTCGAAAAGCAGTAGGTCATGAAATTTGCGTCTTCGGCAGTAGGCGGCCTGGTCTGATTTCGCCTGGTAAGCCAACTGTAGAATCCACACCCGATCGGGCCGTGAGTGAGGTTTACGAAATCCCTGGTCGGCCCCAGCACCACCCCCTTGCAGCCGGCATAAGCGCATCCGCGCTGCGTTATTATGCCGGGAATGGCGCGGGTATTAGCCGCTATTTCAGGCATTTCGCCCTCTTTGTTTATGACGATCTGCTTCGCTCGTTTGCGGGCGACTTTGGTCGGGTAGGCGCCAATCAGTTCCTTTTTTACGGCGTTCGGGTCGATTGTGGCGACCTCGGGAGCCGCTCTTCTGTCGATCATTGCAGCCATGTTTAACTCCTGTAGCAGGGAGCGGGGAGTATTGAGCTTCTCGCTTCTCGCTTCTCGCTTCGCCTTCTTCTAAAGCTCGTCGAGGACAGTCTCGCCCCATTCTCCGGTCCTGACACATACGGAGTCCTGGACAGGGGTCACGAAAATCTTGCCGTCCCCTGATTTCCCTGTGCGGTTGGCCTTAATGATCGTATTTACCGCCGCATCGACCAGGTTGTCAGGCAGGACTATGAATATGAGCCTTTTCGGGATCAGGCGCTGAGAGTGTCCGAGCTGGGCGATTGCTTCCTCGTAGCCTTTCTCGGCCCCTTCCAGCAGCGAGTAATCGACCAGGCCCTTTCCTCTGCCCAACGCATCCCTGGCGGTCATAGAGGAGATTCCCACCTCTGAAAGGGCCTTTTTCGTCTTGTTCATCATGTTCATGCGGACAATCGCCATTACCTCTTTCATATCTTTACCTCTTCAATTTCGCCTGAAGATGTCTCCCTGATCCCGGAACTGATCGTGTAAACCTCGTGTACCGAAGAGACGAAAATCTTGCCGTCTCCGTATGCGCCCTTGGCGCCGGTCCTGGCGGCCTGGATCACGGTCTTGATCACATACTCCTTCTCCTGGTCCTCTACGACGGTTAGCAGCAGCTCTTTTGGAATTTCGTCGTAAGTGATCTCTCCGATTTTTATGCCGCGCTGTTTGCCGCGGCCCACGACCGAGACTTTGGTCACTGCCGGAAATCCTGCCTCCATGAGCGCGGCAAGCACATTATCGACCTTTTCGGGCCTCACAATCGATTTGAGCATTATCATGGCGAATCTCTCCTGCCCCTCGAATCCAGGAATTCGGTTCTTAGCTTTTCACTGTTCACCGTTCACAGCCCACTATTCATCCGGCCAGCCCGTGCTCGATGAGAAGCTTCTCCAACTGATCCGTATGCATCGGCTTGGGAATGACCTGCATTTCGTTTTTCTCGATCTTGTGCGCCAGAGTCCTGTATTCATCGGCCTGGGTATGCGCCGGATCGAATTCAATCACCGTCTTGCGGTTGATTTCGGCCCTCTGTACCATGTTGTCCCTCGGCAAGAAATGGATCATCTGGGTCCCCAGCTTCTCCGCGAACGCTCCGATCATTTCGCGCTCGTTGTCAACCTGCCTGCTGTTGCAGATAAGCCCGCCAAGCCTGACACCCCCGGCTTCGGCGAATTTGACGATGCCTTTGCAGATGTTGTTTGCCGCGTACATGGCCATCATCTCGCCCGATACCACTATGTAGATTTCCTTGGCCTTTCCCTCGCGGATGGGCATGGCGAAGCCGCCGCACACCACATCACCCAGAACGTCGTAGAAAACATAGTCCAGCCCCAGGGTTTCGGAGTAAGCCCCGAGCTGCTCGAGCAGATTGATCGAGGTGATGATTCCCCGGCCGGCACAGCCTACGCCCGGTTCAGGGCCTCCGGATTCGACGCAGATCGTTTTGCTGAAACCGATTTTTCTAATGTCGTCGAGTTCTACGTCCTCGCCTTCCGTGCGGAGGGTGTCGAGCACGGTCTTCTGAGAAAGTCCTCCCAGCAGCAGCCTCGTAGAATCAGACTTGGGATCGCAGCCCACAACCATCACCTTTCTGCCCATTTCAGCCAGACCGGCCACTGTGTTCTGCGTAGTGGTGGACTTTCCGATACCGCCTTTGCCGTAAATGGCAATCTTTCTCATTGGAAACCTCCTGTCGAATAGATACGGTTGTCTGTCTATAAAGCAGGAGGTGTGCCAGAAGGGCCTTATTCGGAATAAATGCTTATTATTACAGGATAAATTGACTACAGACCGGCATAACCCATGACTTGCCGCGAGATAAAAACCAGACAAAAGTGTAAGGTTAACTCACAAAAATGTAGGGGTATCATGTCTACTGAGGAACTACTCAAGAATCTCTATGAAGCCGTTGAAGGTTGTCTGTCTGTGGACATCAAACCTGTTGATCCAAAGGACTCCAAGGCTCGAATCTGGGAAATCGCCGTATAAAGGGCCTTTCAGGCAAGGAACCGGCAAAAGTGCTTGAACAGCCCGGCTGGCGGTTGTTGCGCATTCAGGGGAGTCATCACATTTAATTAAAAATCATTCCCCCGCGCTTTTCCCTGTTCTTCTCTCCGCGTCTCCGCGTGCTTGCGTTGACCAGGCAGCAACTTTCGAAACACATTTAATGTATAGTCGATATCCTCCGATGTCACATGATAATTGGTAACGGCCCGCAGTCGGCTCGGTCCGGTGGGCAGAATCAGAATGCCTTGAGCCTTAAGCCTCTCCGAGAGGAGTTGGGAAGTCATACCCTCTCGGTTTACTCCGATGAAAACGATGTTCGACTTTACCAGCTCAAGCGAGATTGAAAGCCCGTGAATCCGGTGCAGCCCTTCGGCAAGCCTCCGGACATTATAGTGATCCTCTGCGAGCCGGTCAACCATCTCATCGAGGGCCACAATTCCCGCCGCCGCAAGCACGCCGGCCTGCCGCATCCCGCCGCCAAGGGCTTTGCGAGCGCGCCTTGCCCGTGCGATAAACTCGTTGCAGCCGCACACCACCGACCCAACCGGTGCAGCCAAGGCTTTGCTCAGGCAAAACGAGACTGAATCGGCGTCTGCTGTAAGCTCCCGGACGTCCAGGTTCTGGGCTGCAGCAGAGTTGAAAATCCGCGCGCCGTCGACATGAATTTTGAGGCCATACTTATCGGCAAGTTCCCTGAGGTCCCGCATGTAAGCCGGACTGAGAGGGCTGCCGTGGCAGCGGTTATGAGTGTTCTCCACCGCTATGAGGCGGGTCCTTGGGTAATGCACGTCGTCGGGTCTTATGGCGCCTTCGACTGCAATGAGGTCCATGGTGCCGTCCGGCCCGTTTTGGACAGTGCGCGGGTGAACTCCACCCAGAGCGGCCATTCCCCCTTGTTCGAAAAGGTGCATGTGGGCGAGATCGCCCAGTATCACTTCATCACCCCTGCCGCAGTGGCTCAGAACGCTGACCAGGTTGCCCATGGTACCGCTTGCAACGAATAGAGCAGCCTGCTTTCCAAGCCGCTCCGCCGCCATTTTCTCAAGCCTGTTCACAGTCGGGTCTTCTCCGAAAACATCGTCCCCGACTTCAGCTTCCGCCATTGCGCGGCGCATTGACGAGGTCGGGCGAGTGATCGTGTCAGACCGCAAATCTATAATGCGAATCGCTTCTCCTGTCAAAACAGCTACAGCCCCAGGTCTTCATTTATGAGCACTATTTTGATTCTGCCTTTGGGAAAGGACTTTTCGGTAATCGTCCAGGTATTGCAAATTCGGTCGAGACTGCGGCATTCTTCACATATCGAGGTCTTCACGCATGGGGTTTTTTTGTCCAGGCGCATCGCATTCGCCGGGGCCGCGTAATTTTTTACTCTCATCATCGCGTCTTCTATGTCGGGAACAACTTTATTGCGTCCGGCAAGAATAATGACATTCCTGGGACCGAAAGTTATGCCGGCCACCCTGTTGCCCAGCATATCGAGATTGACCAGCTTTCCGGTCTCGGTCACCGCGTTTGTTCCGGTAATGAAAAGGTCGACCAGAAGTGAGCGCCTTCTTCGCTCGAGCATCTCCTCGGGTGGGAGCCCCTTTTCGTAGGCGTCCAGGACCTCGATGCCCGGATAATCCTTCAGCTCCTGGTACAGGCCGGTTTGCACATATGTCATAGAACCGCCCCACGACATGCTCTTCGCCCCGATCCGCGGAAGAAGTTCTCTGACGATTTTCTTCGCGGCATCGACATTTTCAGCGATGTGAACTTCAAAATTATTTGCTTCAAGCGCATCTTTAAGGTCAGCTAGTCTTAGGGACCAGAAATTTTCAATCGGCTTTTCCATCTCATTACTCCCTTATGACTCATGGCTAAGGATACTTTGCTCAGATTTCGGAGATTTTCTCCATAAGAAGCTGCTTATGATTAAACTCTTCTGTTCTTATCTTTTCAAGAGTGGAAGAAGCGTACGGATCGGAGACAAAGGGGGCGATGAATTCAAAAAACAGTATCGTGTCTTCTTCGAAAAGGAGCGCCGCCTGCAGGATCTCTTTTTCGTCCCGAATAGAGTCTATTTGAAGTTCATCCAGGGAGAAGGCATGGCGACCCATTGCACGGCGCAAAGCCTGCTGAGTGAGTGAGGAAAAGGAGGGAGCAGGTTTGGTTCCACGGACTATTCTCTCCTTTATTTCCACGAATACGCTCTCGTGCAGCAATTCCTGATCTGCGAGCCAGCCGAGGAGATTTTTCAGGGAATCACCCTTTACCCTTCCCATGGCATACCGGTAAAACCGTTTGCCGTTTACCTCGACCTGGATGGCGAGATCGAAAAGTTCCGAGGCCGTAAACATGAGTTTTCATTCCGCCTGGCGCCCAGTAAATCAGGCCCTTGCAGGTGGCGAAAGCGCCGTTGCTTCAGCGGCTTTGCATTTCCTCTCCTGCAAAGATTTCACCAGGCCTCCCGCGAACGCCCAACGCGCCAGACTTCCGCCTAAAGGCGGTAAGAGGAATGACCAGATTAGACGTGTCGCACAGTCGGCCTGCCCGCTACGCGCTCGCACGACGCAGAGTGGTTATTTTTTTTCAGTAGGGTACTATATAAGTCTATCATACGAGGTTCTCGGGAAGCCCCCGCTCTTGCGCCGCCCGGCTCCTGGCCCTGGAAAGAGACTTCGCCGAGAGAGCAGTCCTCATAGGAAGACCCCATTTTTTCTTGTAATCCCGATGAGTAAGGCCATGCGTTCCGAGATGTTTCCGGGTGAGTTGCTTCATTTCGATTCCGCACTCCAGGCACACGATCCTATTCTCACGGATCGAATCTTTCGGAGCGGCAGGCTGGAGCACTTTTCCCCGTGGCGCGGCGGTGGCCGATTCATAGGCGGATTCCAGCAAAACCCCTTGCTGTTCCGCATTTTGCATGTGCTGCAGGGCAAAAAAAGTCTTTATGAGAATCTGTTCGATTTCTTCGAGAGACATTCTGCCCACCGACGCCTGGGCCCTAACGATAGAAGCAGCGATCTCCAGTAACATTCTTGCCATTGATTTTCGCTCCCCCTTGTAATGAGCCCCAAAGCAGCTTTAAGCGCTGCTCATATCAAATGCGCAGGACAAAAATACAATAAAAAGACAGTTATGCAAGCAAATTCAAAAATCGTTCAATTCACCAATTCATCATTCCGGGCCTATTGAGTCTACTTCATGACGGGAAACCATCTATAATAACCGGGAAAGAAAATAATTCTTTTTTAAGCTCTGCCTGAGTGCTAATCTCGATAATAAACCCCATCTGAATACAGACTGGAGGAGCAGGAAATCGAAAGGGCCAAAGATTATAGATGGTCGAATTCTTTGCAATTTTCACAACATCTTTTACAGTCGCCCTGTCGGGGGCACTAATGCCCGGCCCACTGCTTACGGTTACAATATCCGAATCCGCCAGGCGAGGATGCAGCGCCGGACCGCTCCTGATGATCGGCCATTCCATTCTCGAACTGGCGCTGGTTGCGGCTATCTGCCTCGGGTTGGGCGTCTATCTGAAAGCGGCCACGGTCATGGCTGCTACAGCGCTGCTTGGCGGCTCGATCCTTCTTTGTCTCGGCGTACAAATGCTCAGAACAGCCGGACGGCACTCAATTCGGGCCCGGAGCCAGGGCGTTGCGGCGCCTGGCCGAACGCCGGTTATCGCCGACGCTCTTACGAGCCTTGCCAACCCTTACTGGACGCTTTGGTGGGCGACCTTCGGTCTTGGATACCTCATGAGAATATCCGGCAAGGGCTTACCGGGTATAGCAGTTTTCTTTGCCGGTCATATCGCGGCCGATTTTGCCTCGTATGATAGACTTATATAGTACCCTACCGAAAAAAAATAACCACTCTGCGTTGTGCGAGCGCGTAGCGGGCAGGCCGACCGCGCGACACGTCTAATCTGGTCATTCCTCTTACCGCCTTTAGGCGGAAGTCTGGCGCGTTGGGCGTTCGCGGGAGGCCTTGTGTTGTTCGGAGGATGGTTTGTAGTGACCGCTAAAGATTTTTTCCTCGGGTTGGCTTCTTGAGAAATCAGCGCGCCAGATTTGAAAAACATTTATATAGGGGCAACAGTATGGACGAAAAACTCAGGCAAGCTTTCCATTCACGGGTCAAAAAGGAGCCTTTCGCCTCAAAATTAGGCCTGGAGCTGCTGGAAATCGGGGATGGTTACTCGAAAGTGGAGATGAAATTCCGCCCGGATATGGAGAACCTGTTCGCAATGGCGCACGGGGGAGCGCTGTTCGCCCTTATCGACGAGGCATTCGAAACGGCTGCAAACTCGCACGGGACCCTTGCGGTAGCGCTAAATATGAATGTTGCCTTCATTGCATCCCCCCAGCCGGGAAGCACACTGAGAGCCGAAGCGCGCGAGGTAAGCCTCACGCGAAAAACCGCCTCCTACGACATCAAGGTCCACGACGAACGGGGGAGCCTGGTCGCAGCATGCAAGGCAATAGTTTACCGTAGAGGACAACCGTTGCCGTTTATGTGAAGAATCGGGATAGGGACCTCAATACTCCTTTCAATCCGCAGAGGCGGGATGGACGTTCGTCCTGAAGCTGCCCAAATTGGTCCCATCGGCATTTATGTTGCGGGTTTCGATTAGAATATCTATGATTTATAGAATCTTTCTCACACAGCAGAAAAGCGGTTCTTTGCGTGGTTTCGGGTATCCCGTTGGGACAGGATGAACTGCGGTGAAATCAAGGGGTCGTTTCGGTGGGCAACCCGGCGTCCTGCCAGACGGACCATCCGTTTGCCAACACCTGGACGTTTGAGTACCCTATGGCGGATAGCTCCAGGGCGGCCTCTTTGCTATGTGAGCAACTTTCGCCGTCGCAATAGGTGATGATGAGCGAATCAGGCGGGATTTGCGCCGTAACAACGGGCAATGATTCCTCAAGGCTTTCAGGAGGCAGATTGAGCGCCCCGCTGATATGGCCGGAACGATAGACCTCCGCCGGCCTGGCATCGATGAACACGGCCCCGTTTGTGAGGAAAAGAGCCCGCGCTTCCTCGATCGAGACGACCGGTTCCCCGGCTGTTTTTGGCCCGCTCAAACCGGCCTTGTGGGAACCAACCAGCGGTAGTCCGCCCTGCCTGAAATGATTCACCGAGAGCGAAAGAGCGGCCGCGATCAGTACGATCAGGACGCTTTGCCACACGGCCTCTATGATATAGTTGTTTCGCATACGAACCTTGAATTTGGGAATTTAGGAATTAAGAAATTGAGGAATTGAAAAATCCCTTAATCCCTCAATCCCTTAATCCCCCAATCCCTTAATCCCCCAATCCCTTAATCCCTCAATCCCTCAATCCCTTAATCCCTCAATACCTCGGGGCTTATAGAGGCAAAGGGGCTCTTCGGCCAGGTAGTTGCCCGCGATCTCATAAGCCCTTGCGCGACACCCGCCGCAGACTCTTATGTACTCGCATTTGCCGCATTTGCCTTCATAGCGTTTCAGGTCCCGGAGGTCACGGAAAACCGGCGAATTGCGCCAAATCTCGCCAAACGATTTTTCCCGCAGGTTTCCCGAGTCCACCTCCAGGTATCCGCAGGGCTGCACCTGCCCCACATGGGATATGAAAACAAAGCTGCTCCCCCCGAGGCAGCCGCGCGTTACGGCGTTCAGCCCAAAGTTCTCGAAGTTTATTTCCCTGCCCTCGGATTTGGCCCTCTGGCGAATGATCCGGTAATAATGTGGGGCGCAGGTGGCCTTGAGCTGTAAGGGCGCCTTGCCCTCCTGTTCGTAGAACCAGTGAAGCGTTTTCTCGTATTTTTCGGCGCTGATGGCCTCTTGGGCCAGGTCTTTTCCTCTTCCCATCGGGACCAGCATGAAGATATGGTGTGCGGCCGCACCGAGCGAGACGGCCAGTTCGTGGATCCTGGGGAATTCCTCGATGTTTGCGTGCGTTATGGTCGTATTGACCTGGAAATCCAGTTTCGCTTCCCTGGCCAGGGCAATTCCCTGCAAAGCGCCTTCGAAGGCCCCGGGGACCTTTCGGAATGCGTCATGGGATTTGGCTGTGGCCCCATCGAGACTGACGCTTATCCGCTCAATGCCCGAGTCGATCATCTTCCTCACGATTTGCGGCGTAAGCAGTGTGCCGTTGGTGGCCATGGTCATCCGAAAGCCCAGGCTATTGCCGTATTGCGCGATATCGAAAACATCCGGGCGAAGCAGAGGCTCTCCTCCCGTCAAAATGATGATAGGCATGGCAACTTCGGCGATTTCTTCCATCACTCTGCTGCACTCGGTAAAGGTGAGCTCCCCTTCGTAAGGGCGGTCCTGGGCGGCGGCGCGGCAGTGAACGCACGCCAGATTGCAGGAACGTGTAAGCTCCCAGGCCACAAGACGCAGGTTTGCCTGAAGAGTTGCGCCCGTTGCCGCAGAGTGTGGGCGGCCTTTTATTTTGGTGTGGTCTGTGTTCATTTGCCAGCTTTCGAAAAAAAGACCTTTGACAGGATTTACAGGATTAAATTGAGGAATTAAGGAGCGTGGAGCAGGGCGAAAAAGCTCCCCGTTTCCTGCTTCCCGCTTCTTGCTTCCACATAAACTACTTCGATAATTTACCGAATCTATCACCGGGTTTCACGCCGGCGGCCGCAGCCCATATCGTCGCATCGATTTTCCCCGCCGAACCGGTACGAACTTTGGCTACGAGCAACTCCCCTCCGGCAACCGCTATTCTCACACCCTTTAGATCAAGTCCTGTGACCGTCCCCGCGGCAACGTCGATCTCCCCGCCGATTTTTCCCGGCACGAACCACGCGCCATAGAAGCGCACCTTCTCTCCATGCAACTCCGAGTAAGCCCCGGGCTGAGGGTCGCACCCGCGGATGAGATCGTAGATCTGCCGGCCGGCGCTGCTCCAGTCAAGACCTGCAACCCGGTCGTCGCACGGAGGTTCGTATGTGGCTTGCGAATCGTCCTGCGCAATCCGCTGCGCTTTTCCCTCCCGGATGAGTTTTACCGACTCGACTATCGCTTCCACTCCCATCGGGAAAAGGCGGTTGAAGTAGAGTGAGCCTGCGGTGTCCTGCGGGCCGATATCGACCTCTTTTTGCAGCAATATGGGACCTGTGTCGATCCCATCATCCGGCCAAAAGATGGTCAATCCGGTCCGCTTGTCTCCCATTATCAGCGCCCAGTTTACTGCGCTCGCTCCCCGGTGGCGCGGCAGTATCGAAGGATGGTAGCAGATAGCCCCGTTGCCGGCGGCGCTGAAGTAGCGAGCGGGCACAATGCCGGTGACGAAAGCAAGCACCACGAGGTCGGGCCGCAACCTTGCGAATTCGCTGAAAACCTGCTCGTCCTTGTATGTTTTTGGCTCGACGTTTCTTATTCTTTTAGCCAGCGCCGCTTCTTTCAGCGGGTCCGGTTTCGTCCCCGGCTTTTCCATCGGCGTATAAACCGCGACGACATCTTCACCTGCGTCCAGCAGCGCTTCAAAGGTTGAGGCCCCAAAAGGCGCCTGTCCGATCAAAATGATGCGCATCCGCTGCCTCCTCCCACCCCATCGTGTTCTTAATCAAGACCTGCCCTCGTGAACTTCCTGCCCGATTCGCTCTTCTCCGGGTCCGAATCCTGTTCGCTTTCCGCCTCACCTGGGTAGATCACTGCCTTGCGGCACCAACTGGGTTGTTCGAAAAACGCTTGACTGCGAATCCGGCAAGGTTCCTGCAAGCAAATGCGGCACTCCGGGCCGATACACGGCTCGGCATGAATCATGGCCTCTCCCATTCCCGGCAGTTGGGTTTTGAGAAGCTGCTCGCACTCCATAACTTCCCTGTGCGCATCCTCGAGACTTAAATCACGCGGGAGGATGAGATGGAAGTCTATGTAGATTTGCCGGCCCGAACGCCATGCGCGCAGGCGGTGGACATCTATCCATTCAGGTTTTCGGTGCTGCGCAATAATCGCGCTGATCTGATCGAGCAATTCAGGGTCGTATGCATGCATAAGGCGCAATGAAGACTGAAAGACCAGCCTGGCGCCTATGAAAAGGATGTTTGCCGCAACTACGCAGGCCACTGCTCCGTCGAGGAAGTACCATCCGGTTTGCCGGACCAGCAACAGTCCGATAAGCACGCCCGCCGTAGTGTAAACATCTGTCAGGATATGCTTGCCGTCTGCGGAAATGGCCATCGACCGCGTGCGCTCCCCGGTGCGGATCAGGGCTTTTCCCAGCCAGAGATTTACCAGTGCGGTCCCTAAAAGGATAAGAAGCCCAAAATCGAGTTTAGGCAGCGCCCTGGGTTCAATGATCTTAGGCAGCGCCTCCCATAATATTCCTCCTGCCGCCAGGACGATCAGCGCCCCTTCGAAACCCACCGAGAAGAACTCTATTGTTCCGTGTCCATAAGGGTGGGCGACATCAGCGGGCTTTGAGGCCAGCAGAACGCTCCACAGGGCAAATCCGCTGGCAACCACGTTTATTATGGATTCGAGCGCGTCCGAAAGGATTGCACACGAACCGGTGAGCCAGTAGGAACAGAACTTTAACACCATGAGAAGCGCACTGACGGAAACCGACATAGCCATCATCGAAAGCCGTTGTTTCTTTTCTGCTGCTGGGTTCGATCTTTCGTCCATCGGCATTTCCGCGTAACCCTTCACCGCACACATATTCCCACCATGTCTCTTATAAGCCATTGTAACCGGACCGGCAAGAAGGCCCCGTTCAGCAGGAGGCCTTTGCCTTGCTCTTAGACTGCTCACGCGCCTCTCGCCGCAGTTTGGCCTCGCAGTTGCGCCGTATGTCTTCCTCGGTTTCCAGGATCAGAGGCGGAACATGTACCGGCCGGCGGTCGTTCCCCAGGGCCACATAGGTGAGGTATGCCGAGGCCGCTTTTCGGATTTCTCCCGTTCGCAAGCTTTCCGACTCCACTCGGACGCCAATCTCCATCGAGGTTCTACCGACCAGGTTAAGGCTGGCTTTAAAAGTAACGAGGTCCCCGATGAAAATGGGCTGATGAAAATCGAGCCTATCGATCGAAGCGGTCACCACATTGCTGCGGCAATGCCGGACCGCTGCCACGCCCCCCGCAATGTCAATGAGCTTCATTATCACGCCGCCGTGAACGTTCCCGGCAAGATTGGCATCCTGTGGGTTCATCATCTGCGACATTGTGAATCTGGTCTCCCCAACCCTCTTCGCTTCCATTTCCATTGCTTGCCAAACCTCATTTTGAATTAAAACGAACGGTAAGCACCGAACATGCGGCTCTTCGAACCACCCTGTCCGCAGTGCTCCCGAAAAGGACGTGAGCAATGCCCGTTAAACCGTGAGACCCCATGACCAGCAGGTCTATCTCTTTTTCCTCCACGACCCTGATGATCTCTGTAGCAGCGTACCCCGACCGGAGATTCACCTCATAGGGCAGCCCCTCGGGAAGTTTTTCCACATACTTTTCCTGGATCGATTTCAGGGCGGCCTGCGTGATTTCCTCGATAAAGTTGGGATCATATTCGACAGTCATATAGGTTGCGTGCACGGGCGGGAAGAGCGCAAGATTCGTTGTTACATGAATAATCTCTATGGACGCGCCGAACCGGACCGCAAGGTTTGTGGCCACGATAAACGCCTGATCGGCGTTTTCGGAAAAATCGGTGCAAAAGCCTATCTTTTTGAAAAGTGGTCCCATGTTCTTATCCCTTTCATTTATCTGTTAGATTTCGATAACCCATACCGCCGATCCGCGAGCCGATTTAACTACCGAGGCCGATACGCTGCCACGCAGCAGTGCTTTTACGAGGCTGTGGCGCCTGCGGCCGAGCACTATGGTCGAACACCCCAGTTCGGCGGCTTTGGCCATGATGATTTCGGCCACGTCACCGGATTGAACGGCAAACAAAAACAATACCGACTCCGGCCGGAAGCCCCCGATCACCAGCTTTTCCATGGCCTGGGCAAAGCAGCGCTCCATGGTTTTCTCGTCCTCCTTCTCCCAGAAATATCCCGCGAGGTCCGGCCTGGCAGCATGCACATGTTCGATCCGCTGGACCTCCTCCAGTCTCAGTTTGTCGGGAGACGCCGTTGCAAGGATGTGGAAGATTTTGAATTCGCAGTCTTGAGTCCCCTTGAGGACCCGAACCATGTAGTCGATAGTTTTTACGCAGTCCGGCTGACAGTCAAGCGCGATAAGGAAGCGTTCCATGAATCCCCTTTCAAATTTCTTTGAAGACTTTGGCCAGAGACTCCCCGGAAACATGCAGCTTCCATTCGGTTTGCCAACCGAAGGGGGTCTCGAAAACCTCGAAGCCCGCTCTTTCCAGCCGGCTTCGTACCTCTTCCCGGATCGCGGCTGCGCTCTCCGGCGAGGCCTTGCTGTGCGAAAGATGGTTAAATGAGTGTAAGACGACGGTTTTTGTACCGAACTTTCCCGCAAGCCATTTGGCATTTTTTACCCATTTGGCGATTACGTTGCCCCGCCGCCCGGAATCCTCAGCTTCCACGTGATAGAAAACTACCACGGCTCTGTGAAAGGCGTCCTCCGGGGGCTGTTGCGGGGCGTCCGGCACGCTTTTTTCAAATGGCCTGACCCAGAATTCGGGCGAGTAGAACATGAGGAGCTTCACTCACTCAAACCTCGCAAGATAGACCCGGTGCAATGGCTGCGGGCAACCCGAGATATCTGTCTATTACCGCCAGCATGGCGCTCCTGTCCTCGGGCAGTTTACCACAAACCTCTTCGAACAGGTTCATATTGAGGCTGCGTTCTTCAACATATGGGTTAGATATGCCGATGTCCCAACTCGCGCCATCGCCTCCTTGTCTTGAAAGCTTCCCTCGACTTCTTGAAGAAGGCTCACGCTGTATGCAGTTCATAGCGACTTGCCTGGATACAATTCAACGACCTGTGCTGTTATTTCAAAAATGGCACTCCAAGGTCCCTGCAGATCTTTTTGGCAAGCGTGTTATTAATTTCGGAATGTCTGGGTATCGATGACCTCCTGTTGAGCGTTGGATTGTGCCACCATGAATGTCGACTACCTTCGCTTAGGAACTCGCATCCGCAAGACCGGAGGTACTTGAGGAACTCGGTCCTTTTCATAACGCAATTTTCACTTCCTGAAAGTCCCTCCCTGCGGCAGACAAAGCATCCTGCCTATTGAATTCCAATGCCTCTCGCAGAGTTATTTTAAGGCTTTCGACGAGTTCTTCCCGAGAATGCTCCTGGCAATTCACGCCAGGGACTTCTTCTATCCAGCCAATCCACCAATCGCCCTCTTGTTTCAAAACACCTGTATACTCTTCATTCATACAAAAAACCTCCTTGCATGGCTTCTCTTCAGATGTACTGGTCCGCAAGCTCCGTTATGAGCTTCTCCACATCGCCGCCCGTCTCCGATGCCAGGTCCTTCATCGCAAGTTGCAGCCTCTGACGGATATGGGGATCGTTTAATTCATCGAGCGACCTCAAAGCTCCCCCCCGGCGCCCCAGCCGGAACAGGAGCTTCTCCTCCGGTGGAAGCGCCAGGTAGCGGTCTATTACAGCCAGCATCACCTCTTTGTCCCCTGGCAGGGCGCCCGAGACCTCTTCGAGCAGGTTCATTATGTGGTCAGATGCGACCCGGCTTGAAACCCCATTGAGCAAAGAAATGAATAATCTGATCTCAACAACCGTTTCGTCGTCTGAAAGGGGTGTAAAGCGGCCCGTCTGCTTGTCTTGAAAAAGAGGGACGCGAGAAGGAATGCGCAGGCTCCGAAGCCTTATGAAATGCGGGTTGATTTCATTCAAGACCCGCGCCGATTCCCTTGCGTGCTCCTCGGAAAGCTCCTTTCCTCCAAGTCCCGGCATGATGTATTCGGAAAGCTCCATGCCCGCTTCGATAACTTTTTTACCTGCTTCTATCTGACGCTTTGCGCTGACCCCCTTTTGGACCAGCTTTAACACGCGGTCCGAACCACTCTCCATACCTATGTGAATTCGGTCAAGCCCAGCTTCGCGGATTTCGCCGAGTTCGGCCACGCTCATTTTGGCGAGCGTGCTGCTCCGGGCATAGGATGTAATTCGCCCGATCCCGGGAATCTTTCGCTTCAGATGACGAATCGCTTCGGCGAGCACAGGGGCGGGGAGCACAAAGCTGTTGGCGTCCTGGATGAATACGCTGCCTTTTCCCATATAGAGCCAAACGGCTGCCTGCCGGTGAAAATCATTGAAGCGGGCGCTGGTAAATACGTTTTCCAGGACTTCGCGGGTAATAGTCCCCCCGTAGCCGAGGGTGGCGGAAAAGGCGCGAAGTTCCTGACAAATCTCCGCAGCGGTATCAATGTCCCCCTTGATTTCTTCCAGCGAGCGCCTGCTAAACCGCCTGCCCTTGTACACCGGACAGAAGGTGCACCTGTTCCACGGACAGTTTCTCGTGAAGCGAAACAGCAGGCTCCCCGCTTCGCTGGGAGGACGTATCGGACCCTGTTCGAACCTCTTGTCACTCATTACTCAATCCCCTCGCCTGATATTGGCTCTTTCCAGCAGTAGGCACTTACTGCTAAACTGATCATTGCTAACAGGAAAGACAACTTAGTGAAAAAATAACAGATTTATGGAGAAAATATGGAAGAAAAAGTGACAGCCGTCTATCTCTTGGTCTGGAAGCACGAGTTGACGGCCGAGGACGAAGGCGGCTACGAGCGTACCCTGGCCGCACAGAAGGAAAAATGCCTCAAGTTTATCAGGGAAAAAGGAATAGATGAGTCGCAGGCAGTCTTCTACACGAGCAGGCGTGATTTGTTCAGGGACGTCGAGCGAGACAGGGTAGCGCGCCTGGTCATACATGACATTGGAAGGCTCGCCGCAACGCCGGGAGATATGGAGGGCGCCTTATTCGAACTAGAGATGAGAAAAGTCCGGATTCTGTGCGTGGAGGGAGAAGGCCCGGCTAAATAGAACATCGCCGGCGGTCCCGGGGGGCGGTCCCATGACCGGCCCCCCTTTGCGGTTTCAGCTTTAAAAGCTGTGCAGGTATTTTGCCTGGGCGCCTGAGTCTTTTTGCTCCTTGGGCTCCTCAAAAAACTGCGGTTCATGGTCCAGGGGGATTTCATCCTGTGGTGTCTGAGCCGCGCGCGCTTTGTTCATACGCGCCACAAGTGAACCGAAAACGCCTCGGGACTCAGAGCGGCTCCGCTCTTTTCCCATTCCGCCTTCCTTGAGGTTGCCGCCAACCAGTCCGTTCAACTCCTGGATGAATATCTGCAGCTCCCCTGCACGCGAATTGAGTTCAAAGGAAGATGCTGAAGACTCCTCCGCGTTGGCGGAATTCATCTGGATGATCTTGTCCATCTCGTAGACTGCCCGGCTTATCTGCTCGACTCCCTGGGACTGCTCTTGCGAGCCGGCGGCAATCTCGCCGATAAGTTCTCCGGTTTTGGAGGCGCCGTCCAGTACCCGGATGAATTCCCCGTTTGTCTGATCTACCAGGATTGCGCCGTCTTTGACCTTTTTGACGGTTGACTCGATTAGACCCGCCGTATCTTTGGCAGCCTCGGCCGTTCGCCGCGCAAGGTTTCTAACCTCCTCGGCCACTACTGCGAAACCAGCCCCCACCTCACCGGCCCTGGCCGCTTCCACAGCGGCGTTGAGGGCCAGCAGGTTAGTCTGGAAAGCGACTTCATCTATAGTTTTTATGATTTTCTGGGTCTGCTCGCTTGCCTTGGAGATCTCTTTCATGGAAGCGGTAAGTCCCTGCATGGACCGGTTTGCCTGCCCGACCGTTTCTTTGGTTTCCAGCATGAGACTGTTAGCCTGAGCTGCATTCTCCGCATTCTGCCTGGTCATCGAGGCCATCTCCTCAAGAGAGGAGGAAGTCTGCTCAATTGCCGCCGCCTGCGTTGCAGCGCCCTCCGAGAGTTCCTGGCCGGCATTGGATACCAGGGCCGAAGCGGCGTTCACCTGTTCTGCGATTTCCGTCAACCCCCTGACGGCGTTTCTGACCGGTCTGGTAATCGATCGAACCAGTAACAGGGACAGGCCCCAAAAAACTAAAAGACCGGAAAACAAAATGGCGCACACCATTTTCAGCGCATCTTTTTTTTGAACGGCTATCGATTGGCCGACCTGACTCAAAAGGGCATCAGCCGTGCTCAGGATGTTCGCGCCGCTTTCATTCAGGCTGCTCAGCCTGTCGCTCTCCTTTTGATACAACTGCTGGGACTGATCGATGAGTCCGAGAAAGTTGTGCAGCGACTCCCGGATGCCCACGGTCGCTTTTATCCAGGCCTGGTTTTTCAGCGAGGAGGAGAACTGGTCAAGAGCGGTGAGACTGGTCTGCATGTTTCCGGAGGTAAGTTTCTTGTATTCCTCAATGAATTTCTGATCTCCGGTCAAAAGATACTGAAGCTGGATATTCTGCAACTGAAGGAATGCGTGCCTGCAGTCCTTAACAACGTTAAGCATTCCGAATTCACTGGCGGTAAGCGTTTCCCCGTCCATCTGGAGTTCGGACTGCCTTGTCTCAATATCAACCTGAATTCTGGCCAGTGCTCCTTCGGATATGCGCAGAGGTTTTATCATTTCCTCCTTCAAGCCTTTCTGCCGGGAATGGAGTTCATCAATTTCTTCAAACAGCTTCTTATAGTTTCCGAATTGACTCTCCATCGCCTGGACTCGTTCTTTCCATCCTTCGTCGGCGGCTGCCTTGAGCTTTTCAAACTGCCGCCCGACCTCCCCCGCCTTTGTTCCAAACTCATGTTTCTGTTCGGCTTTGAAAAACTGCAGATAGGTCTTTTCCGCCGCACGGGTGACGAGCACCTTTTCCACTGTTTTAGCAACGTCTTCTTTCACCAGGCCGGCTTGTTCGATTTGGGAAAAGAAAAAAACACCTGCACCCAGAGCGGAAAGCACGAGAAAAGAAGTCAATCCAACGAAACCGAAGAGTTTCTTGTTGAGGCTCACAGGTCCTGTCTTGCATGTCATCGTCCGCTCCCTGTACGGAGAAAATCACTCAGTGCGTGGAGGCGGCCCGCCCTTTCCGTAAGGGAACCACCCGGACCGCGCTGAAATCATTTCACGAGTTTCTGAACCTCTTCGGGAGGCATATCGTATACGCCGCAGCCGAGTACGAGGTCCTCCCCATCAACCTTGACCAGTTTTACGTAGGACACCTTCTGGGAAGGTGTTTTTTCTCCCGGTTTTGGCCACATATAGGCTACCCAGCCTGATCCCTTGGTTTTGGCGACTTCGTTCATTTCGATGAAAAAGAGTTTTCCAGTGGAATCCTTGAGGTCGACACAGTTCTGGCCTTCCATTTTGTACTTGACCGGGTGCACGCGCATAATACCTGACAAATCGTGGATCCAGACATAGGTGCCCGCAAAAATGAACTCACTGTCCTTGCCTCTGAATTTCGGGAAAGCCGCCTTGCCCTCCTTTTGCAGAAGAGCGGCCGCTTTTTCCACCTTGTCCACGATCATCTGGGGGGTTGGCTTTGTCGAAGCGCTGGCCGCACAGGCATCCTCGGATTCTTTGGCCAGCTCGTCAGGGGTCTTTTGCGCTAACGCAGGAATTGCACTAAACAGAAAAAGGGCGCAAAAAGCAACAATCAATTCTTTGAAAAACACTTTCATGATTTCCTCCCCTCCATGTCTTCTTAAAGTTTTTACCTGATTTGGATGAAAACGGCTTTCTCATCCTCCGTACAGCGCCCGTGGAGCTTTGAGGGCTTGTGAAAAACCAGTAGGCTATTGAAGCCTCACGTTCACTCAATTCGGCATAGATAAATCGAACCTTGAAGGAATTTTTATGCCGTGCGCGCACCCGATTAAGAATTAAAAGGAAGTTTCATCGATGCTATGTTTGTTGGACAGTCATAATCCCAGGGGAAAGATAAAGAAAGCCGGCTGCCTTCTTAAAGCAACCGGCTGTGTTTGACATTATTTCCCTCCCCCGTGAAGGGAAAGGGAGGATTAATTAAATTTTAACTCCGCTAAATGTAACGGCAAGTCGGAGCAAGGACATTTTTTTGCTTTAATTCTAATATCCCTTAAGGTCCGCTCGTAGTTCCCCGGATGGATTCCGGCTAAAAAAAATAATCGTTTTTTCAGGGCTGATTTTTTCAGAAAATGTGTGCGGAGATCCAATTAACCTTACGGCCGCCACCTCATCCGGGCCGGAATAACCGCTCAATTCAGGCGGCATTTTGCGGCTGGAAGCCGCTCACGCGAACGCCGCCGGGAGTTTTTCATCATGGGTAAATCAGTTTGGTTTAATCTCGACAAAAATAGTTTGAATTGCAGGGTCATAATCTTATATGATCCAGTTGCCAAGGCCCCAAGAATACAATTGGCTTTGTACGGGGGTGAGACAGAAAAGTCCCATAAGAAGTTTCTCCTTCGATTTGCTTAAATACCCGATATTCCGACCTTTCCGTTGCGCTGCTCTATCTGGGTCCCAGTTCCTTTCAGCCGGAGTGAAAATGTTTCCGGCAACCTCCCTTGTCACGCAGACATTCACCGCAATCGAGCCATTAGCTCCTAACTCATCGTGAGCAGGCTTCCCCCCTCGCAGGGCGTGGGGTTTGTTCCGACGCGGTCTAACGTGGGCCGGGCGCGGGGAACTTGTACTGAGCCTGTCGAAGGACGCAAAGACAGGATTGCACCGCAGAGACCCTTCGGCAGGGCATGCCCTGAGCCTGTAGAAGGGCTCAGGACAAGCTTAGAGAGCGCAGGGATTTGGATCATTCGTCCTTCAATGATTCGTCATTCCAGCCCCGGATCGGGTTCCCCGGGGCAGGTTTGGCTGGCGCCGGAATCCAGTTAAACAAACCCTTGCTTTCCTTTGCCTCCTCTCCGCCTCTGGGGTGCAAATTCAAGCTCTGCCGCGAGGCAAAGAGTATTGGCAGGAAAACCTGAGACGCGCCGCTCCCCACTCAGGGGACGGCTGGAAGGAGTTATCTGATGAAACAGGAAGGTTCTTATCTTGAGTTTTTAAAGCGGGAGTACGATGTTGGAAAGCTTTTCGATCGACCTGAACCGCTCAAAGGCGTTCGGGTTCTGGAAGTTTGCTATGTCGTCCTTGGCCCGGCGGCATGCGATTATCTTGCCGAATTCGGGGCCGAGGTAATCAAGTTCGAAGGCCAGAAGGGGGATCAGATGCGGTTCGTAACGCCTTACGCCTTTTTCTGGAAAAACATGTCCCCAGGCTTGGAGATCGAGAACCACAATAAGTACTGGGTCGGAATGCACATGGGTAACCCAAAGGCCAAAGAAATTTTTCTCAGTCTGGTCAAGAAGGCCGACGTTGTCGTGGACAATCTCACGCCGGGCAGATTGGCCACGTGGGGGCTCAGCTACAGGGAACTCCGCGAAATCAATCCGAGCATTATCCAGCTTCATGTCTCAGGTTATGGAAGCTGGGGACCCTGGACCGGGAGAGCGTCCTATGATGCAGTGGCCCAGAGTATGGGAGCGCTTTCGCCCATTACGGGGTTCGAGGAGCGCGGGCCGATCAAATCGGGCGTCTGGATTGCTGACTGGACCACCGGGCTGATGTGCGCGGTCAGCATCATGGCCGCTCTCAATTACAGGGAAAGAACGGGCGAAGGCCAGTTCATCGACTACATGCAGGTGGAAAACGTCATTCGAATGCTCGACTGGACCTGGCTCTTTACACATAAAAGCGGCACGGACCGAAAGCGGTCCGGGAACCGCGACCTTGCGATCTGTCCCTCCGACCTTTTCAGATGTTCGGACGGATGGGCGGCGGTAGCCGCTTTCACCGAACAGGAGTTTAAGGGTCTTTGCGAAGCGATGGGCCAGACCTCGCTCTTTGAAAAATTCCACGACCCGGTTGAACGCCTCAAAGACGAAAATGCCCGTGATATCCTGCAGGCAATTGAAGCCTGGACCGCTGGCAAGACGGTCGAGCAGGTCGAAGAACTGGGCAACAGGCTCGGATTCGCCGCCGGGCGTGTTCTTTCCGCAAACGATGTTTATCACAGCGAACATTTTCGCGAACGCGGAACCCTGCAGCAGTACGATGACGCTCTCTACGGCGACATGGTGCAGCCCTGCTATCCGCCCCGTCTCAGCAAGACGCCCTCAAGGCTGAAGTGGAGCTCTCGGCCCCTGGGCTTCGATAACGACTACGTTTTCACCAAAATCGTGGGTCTGCCGCGCACTTATATCAAGGGTCTCGAAGAAGAAGGGATCATTTTCAGGTGGAACCCCAGCATCCCGTCTCATTGTCCGCCTTCGGATTGGGATGAGATAAGCGGAAAGAAACTTTCTTGAGCCGGGAGGAACGACATGGACGATAAAAAAATAGTCGGTATGGCGGCCAACGCTGAATACGCCAGGTGGGCACACCGGGAGACCAACCCGGAAGACATTTTCAAAAAACCCGAAGCTCTCGACGACATGCTGGTCATAGATGCGAGCTATGGAAACTACGCCGGACTTTTTGCCTCCTCGACTCTGTCCGAACTGGGGGCCGAAGTGATCAGGGTTGAACCGCCCGGAGGCGATATCGCGCGTAAAATGAGTCCTTACGGGATGATGGTCAAAGACTCCGGGCTTGCTTACTTAACCGAAGCCAGGAACAAGTTCCACGTAACATTGGATATAGCGACACAAGCTGGGGCGAATTTATTCAAAAGACTCGCCCATAAAGCCGACGTGGTGATCGAGACCTTTAAGCCAGGCTATCTTGACGAACGAGGTGTAGGCTATCGGCAGCTCGCGGTGGAAAACCCCGGGCTGATCTATTGCCCCATTTACGTTTACGGGCAGTTTGGAAAAGATGCTGAAAAATATGGCAATCAACCGGATTACGACATCACCAACCAGGCAAGAGGGGTCATCATGTCCATTACGGGCGAGCCCGACCTCGATCCCGAGGTCCCTCCCGAATACAAACGTCCGCTCAAGCAGGGCAATTGGATGGGATGGTATGTCGGGGGCGCCTGGGCCTCCTTCGGAATCATGACGGCGATGTACTACAAAAGGAAAACTGGTAAGGGCCAGATAGTGGACTGTTCGCCTCCCGAAGGCATGCTCGCCATCTCAAATTATGTGATGCAATATTATCACATGACCCGTAACCTTATGCCTCGTGCCGGGAACTATGACTATGCAGTTTTCCCTTACACTTACGTAAAATGCAAGGACGGCTATACGTTCATATCCGGATTCACCGATCCCAACTGGACTGCGCTTTGCGAAATCATCGACCGGCCGGATCTTCGCGCCAAGTATCCGACCATTAAGGAACGTCTCAATCCCCAGAACCAGCCTGACATACAGCATCAGATCGAGGGTTTTACATCCAAGTACACGGCCGACGAACTCGTGCGCGTTATCGGGTCGTACATGAAAAGACCCGACCGAAAAGGAACTGTGGTGGTGGGGCGCCTCGAGTCACCAAAGGAAGTTCTGGCAAGGGAACATTGGCAGGATCGATTGACTTTCTATGTGACCGACGATCCGTATTATGGGGAGATCTTCATTCAGAATTCGTCATTCAAGGCGATGTCGCTTACACCCGGCCGCATCAAGTGGGTTTGCAGGCCCATCGGCGCAGACAACGGTTATATCTACCAGAAGTACCTCGGAATAGGCAAAACACGGTTGGAAGAACTGCGGCAGGCTGGTGTGGTCTAATTCGGAGTGCAAAGGAGAAATCTTCCTTCGCTGGAAATACAAGCCCCGCCGGGGCGGCATCCCGGAGCACGCAATGGAATCGTCCGGGATGCCTTCCCGGAGGACCCATATGGCATTAAATCAGCAAAGCAAGAAATGAGAGCATCGAGCCTTCAAATGCCTTTTCAACGAAAGCCCCCACGATCGCCTTGCCCATAGCCGTTCCGACCTTCGACACTGCGTCCTCGACAGGGTGCTCCTGTTCCTCTATTGGTGAAATCCTGTAATAACCCTTTTCCTTGAGAATACTCAAAATCGACTCCGAATCCGTCGCGCTACCGGAATAATTGATTGTGATGCTTCCGGTCAGAGCGTTAATGGAAACAGCATCGACTCCCGAGAGCGCTTGAAGCGTTCCGCGCACTTTCTCTATTTCCACCGGGTTCTGCTTGATTATCGGTGTTTTGATTCTGAGTCTCCCTGGAGTACTGTGGCAATAATAGCTCATTGTCACCTCCCATCACAAAATCTTGAATCCAAAAATCTTCTGCCTTCTAGCCTGAAAGAGACCCGGTTTAGTTCCCGGGCATCCTCGCATACAGTGTAAGAATAAACGTCGAATGCTACGGAATTGTGACAAAATCCGTACAATTCTCAGACATTTAACATGACTTGAAGGTTTATAGGCTTAAAGGAAGCTTTCTTGGGAGATTATAACCGGCTGGATGCATGGCCGACAGCCGGCGCAGTTGCAAACAAAAACAGAAGTGTGTCAAAGCTGTTCGGGGCCGCGCTGATCGAGTTCCGGCCTGGAAAGCCTCCCCAGTTCTTCCTTGACCGAGCTTCTGAGCGATGGGTCTTTTTTGCAGTTGACCAGGCGCTGCCAGAGATCTGGAGCTATTGCCCCCGTATCATAGCTGATGACTACTGACCGTGCAGCCGCGTTGGTCCTGACATCCAGGATGCCGATAAAGTATTTCATCAGGTCCCCGGCTTCGAGGTCCCGGGCGAGAAGCAACCATGGGAGCTTCACTTTCAGCCTGATGCGCCCCGGAATGTGGTGGGCGATTGCCGTTTGACCGGCAAGCTCAATCAGCCCGTCTATAAGAACATCTTTGTTTCCGGACTCATACGCCATTTTTGACCTGCCCTTTACGTGGAATATCATGTCCCGGAAATTAGCTTGACACCACCCAACCGGAAACCTATTGTAACTGGGGACTTATCTTTTTTCCGGATTTTCTGATACAGGAATCGAGTCCTCATGGTCGACCATACACAAATTGTGTCCAGCACTGCGAGGCGCACCCGGATCAGGCTGTCGCGCAAAAGGCGGCATCCAAAAGAAATGGCCCGGATTGCCGAGGCCCTCCAGGCATTTCCCTATGTCAGCACAGTCCAGACCAATCTAAACGCCGGCACCATCATTGTCCACCACGACGAAGAAGCGATCGGAGATATCAAGTCCAGCATGAAGGACCTGGGCGTCATATTGATGGCGGCAGAGGGTGTCGAAACCTCGGCAATGTCGCTGTCCGATGCGCTTTCAGATCTGGATAAGCATCTGGGTTTGGGGACCAAAGGCATTCTGAATTTAAAGATGCTGGTGCCGCTCGGATTCGGTGCGCTTGCCGTTTTGCAACTCGCCAGGCAGGGCCTTCAGATCGGGGGTGCGCCCTGGTACCTGCTTGCCTACTTTGCGTTTGAGTCCTACATTAAGCTTAATAGTCCGGAAGAAAAATGCGCGCCGGAAGGGCCTGCCGCCGGAGAATAGCAGCTTTCTTCATTGCGGAAACACAATTTTATCAAAGGACATATTTTCAATACGGATATGGGCGCGTTGCGGTTCCGGTTAAGTTGGGCCGGCTTACGCGGGTAATTAAGGAGGTGGTAAATGGCGTTTCTTGACAATGGATTAAAGATCGGAACAGGTCTGGTAATTGGTATCGGAGTACTGATCCTGGCGCCTGCGATAGCTCCGGCGGTGGCAGCCGTGGTGAGGCCGGTGGCCAAGGCATCCATAAAAAGCGCCATACTCATGTTTGAAAAAACCGCAGAGCTGATTGCCGAGGCAAAGGAATCTGTGGAGGACCTGGCTGCAGAAGCTCATGCGGAACTCGCTCAGGAAAGACGGCAACAGACCTCTGCACCTGTCTCAGACGCCGAGAACGGCTCAGAATCTTACTAAACCACTCATTTACCGCAGGACCTCGGAAAGTCCCCAGGGTGAAAAGTTTTCGGAACGATCGCCGCATAAACATAGGCAATACTATTTACGGTCAGGTGCGCGGTATTCCGGTACGGGATTTACAGTGCCTTCTCAGGCCCTTCCCCTGAATGACCGCCGGGTGGGGCCGGAAAAACAGTGGAGATGAAAATGAAAAAGAGCGAATCTGCTTCAGCACAGGATGCTCCTGCTAAAAGCAGCGAGGGCGCCCAAAAAACGGTAAAGGAAGGCATAATTAACGGCTTCCAGATAATTAACCAGGTCGAGGCCGGGTTGGTGGAGCTGGCGCGAAAGACGGTCTCGGACACGATAAATGCGACCGGGGCAGTTGCAAACGGGGCGGTCGGAGTGGCGGGCGACGTTGTCAAAGGAACGATCGCGGCCGCGCAGGAAGCCGGCTCAGGTCTTCTGGACGGAACCAAAAGTATAGCAAAGGGAATAATCATCGGCGTAAGCGAGGTCGGAGGTGACGTGGTGGGCGCCGCTGCCCAGACTGCCAGAGACGTCGTGAAGGGGGCCGCCGATGTCGGGGCGGACGTCGCCGTCGTTGCCAGAAGAGCGGTTGACGGAATTGTGGAGGCCGCTGGGCAGATCGGCGGAAACGTCAATGAAGTCGCCAAGGCCGCTGTAAACGGGGCGATCGAGGCGGCAGGGTCTATTGGGGAAAACGCCGTAAGCGCAGTGCGCTCGATTTTGATGGGCGTTGTTTCCGGTGTCAAGGATGTCGCTGGAGCGGCCCTTCCGCGCCGGGATAAGTGATTGGGCTGCTCACTGCGCAGGAATTCGCCGTGGTCGAGACTTTGCACGCCGCCATAACCGGCAGAGCTAGATTCAGGATAAAAGAGCTCTACCGCTGCGATTCTCTGAAGTACCACCTCGAGCGCAGGCTTGGCGCAGACCCCGCAGTAATCAGCGCAAGCGCAAACACCCTTACCTCGGCCGTATTGTTGCGCTATGGTTCCGGGGCCACGCTTGACCGTATCAGGTCTTTGGTCGAAAAGGCCGTTTCTGAATTCAATCAATCTTACGAATCCGATATCCGCCATCGCTTAGACAGATCGGATATCGCGGATCAGAGGGCGCAGAAAAACCTCTTTCAGCGCCATTCGCCATCGGCCGCCATCCACCACGCCCCGCGGGTGGGAAGGCGGGCTGCCGAAATCCCGGCCGCACCCGGCATCCGGCATCCGGCATCCGGCATTGGATGTCTGACATACGAGCGCCCCTGGCACGCAATCGGCACTGAGGCTGTGGTCGCCGCCTGCGGAGGTTCGACGGAGGCAGGGCTTTCGAGTGAGGTTGCCCGCGAAAAGATTGCAGTATTTGGCCTTAATCGCTTTCCCGAAGCACCGCGCAGATCGAAGTTACAGATTTTTCTCAATCAGTTGACTTCTCTGCCGGTCGCTCTGCTCGCCGTTGCCGCGGGGATTTCCGTCCTCACAGGCGGAATCGTTGATGCAGTCGCAATAATGACCGTAGTGGCAATCAATTCTTCGATCGGCTTCGTAACGGAAGATAAGGCCGAAAGGACGATCTCCTCTCTCAAAACTCTGATGCATCCATCGGCGGTGGTGGTCCGCGACGGCGCCAGGAGGCGAATCGACGCCCGTAATCTGGTCCCCGGAGACCTGATGATCTTTGAGCCGGGAACATACGTCGGCGCCGATTGCAGACTCCTTGAGGCCGCCCGGCTCAGGGTCGATGAATCGAGTCTCACCGGCGAGAGCATCCCTGTGTTCAAAGAGGCCGACGTGATTGACGAAGCCGATATTCCGCTCGCCGACCGCAAAAACATCGTCTATATGGGCACGCTCGTTACCGGAGGGCAGGGACGTGGGATAGTTGTCGCAACAGGCCGCTTCACGGAGATAGGAAAGCTTCAGGCGATGATCGGCGAAACTATCGCCCCGCAGACCCCGATGGAAAAACAATTGAATATTATCGGCAGCCAAATGGTGTGGTTGAGCGGGGCACTGTGCGCACTTGTTTTTATAACGGGAGTGATAAGGCGCACCGCACTTGCGCTCATTTCCAAAACGACCATTTCCCTTGCCGTAGCCGCCGTTCCCGAGGGGCTTCCGACAGTGGCCACTACGACCCTGGCGTTGGGCATCCGCAAATTGAACGCACACCGGGTAATCATCAGGGACCTGGAAGCCGTGGAAACCTTGGGAGAAGTTCAGACGATCTGCTTTGACAAGACCGGAACAGTAACCCAAAACCGCATGTCGGTAATGAGAATATTTTCTGGAAATCATACGACTGAGCTGAAACCTGACGGATTTTTCCAAGGCAGCAGAAAAATAAGCCCGCGCAACAGCCCGGAGCTTTCGCAACTGGCCAGAATCTGTATTCTGTGTGGGGAAGTAAGCGAAAAAGAGGCAGATCAAGGTTCATCTACCGAAAAAGCGCTGCTCGAATTCGCTGTTAGTGCCGGCCTCAGCATAGCGGAGGTTAACGAGCGCTATCCCAGAATCAAGACCAGATTCCGCGCCGAAGACCGCCATTTCATGTCCACCGTCCACATCGCCGGAACTACCGAAAGGTTTCTGGCTTTAAAGGGAAACCCGGTGGAAGTTCTCGCCATGTGCGACACGCAACTTGTTGGGGGTCAAAAGCTCCCGATCGGCGAGCAGGACATCTCGAAAATCGAGATCGAGAACGAGCGCATGGCGGGCGAAGCGCTCCGCGTGCTCGGATTTGCATTCCAATCCGCCGAAAACGAAGAGGTCCTGGACAGACTCAGCGGTCTGACATGGGTTGGGCTTATTGGTATGGCGGACCCGCTTCGCCCTGGAATGAAGGAGCTGGTCGCGCGCTTCCACCACGCCGGCATAGACACCATAATGCTGACGGGCGACCAGAGCCCGACCGCGTATGCAATCGGAAAAACGCTGGGCCTGAGCCGGGAGATGCCGATAGAAATCCTTGATTCGACCAGCCTTACCAACATCGATTCAAGGGCGCTTAAGGCCCTTTCGCAAAGGGTGCACGTATTCGCCAGGGTGAGTCCGGCCCATAAGCTGCAGATAGTTCAGGCCCTGCAGGATGCCGGAAAGATAGTGGCGATGACCGGCGACGGCATAAATGACGGGCCGGCGCTCAAGGCCGCCGATATCGGAATCGCCATGGGCCACAGTGGCACCGACGTCGCACGGCAGGTAGCCGACGTGGTGCTCGAAGACGACAATTTGGAAACGATGGTGCTGGCAGTCGGCCACGGCAGGGCAATACACGACAATATAAAAAAATCACTGCATTTTCTTCTCTCGACCAATTTCAGCGAAATCATCGTGATGTTCGTGGCAGGCGCGGCCGGTATTGGTTATCCGCTGAGCGCCATGCAGCTTCTCTGGATAAACCTTATCTCAGATATTTTCCCCAGCCTCGCCCTCGCTCTGGAGCCCCCGGAGCCTGGCATATTGGAGCGGCCGCCTCGCGACCCCAAAGAGCCGATCATAGGGAGGCCGGATTTCAAGCGAATAGGGATCGAAGCCGGCGTAATCAGCCTTTCAACCCTTGGCGCCTATGGGGCTGGTCTGGCACGTTACGGGATTGGACAGAAGGCCTCCACGATGGCTTTTCAGAGTCTCACCATCGCCCAGTTACTTCATGCCATAAGCTGCCGCTCGGAAAAGGTGAGCATCTATGACGAGGAGAAGCTTCCTCCGAACAGGTATCTAACCCTGGCGATTGGTGGCTCGCTCGGCCTGCAACTGCTCACTTTTGTCGTACCGGGGCTTGGCAGTCTTCTCGGGATCGCGCCTTTAAGCCTCCTCGATCATGCCATAATCGGGATCAGCGCGCTCCTGCCGCTCCTTGTAAACGAGGCGACTAAGGGTGAAGGCAAACGTCTGAATGCGGAAAATAATGGGGCCTATCGCAAAACCTTATAGGAGCACCTCGCGGAAGTTTCGCAAAAGACTCAAGGGACAAAAAAGATGAAAAATAACTTCATGCTTACATCGGAATCGGTGACGGAGGGCAACCCGGACAAGCTCTGCGATATCATCAGCGATGCCATAGTAGACCACTTCCTGGAGCAGGACCCTTACTCCAGGGTAATCGCCGAGTGTTCGCTTTCCGCTTCGATAGTCTTCATCGCCGCAAGATTCGCTTCGCAAGCCGCCTTCAGTCTCTCCGAAATTGCCCGGAAAGTGATCGGAAGGGTTGGATACCATGGCGCCGATTTCAACGCGAAGACCTGCAGCGTGCTGACGAGCATAAAGGAGCTTCCCCTGGACCCGGTTTACCGGTTTGACGAAAGAAAGCTGACATCGAAGCAAATTGAGGCAATACCGGCCGGAAATCAGGTTACAACGTTCGGGTTCGCATGCCGCCAGAACGCCGCGCTGATGCCCCTGCCCATTTGGCTTGCCCATAAACTGTCGAGACGGATGGAGGAAGCGGCAAAAGAAAAAATTCTGCCCTACCTTTGTCTGGAAGCCAAAACCGACGTCGGAATCGAATACAGGGACCGAAAGCCCTCCCGCATTCACAGCATTACCATCACGGCCAGCCAGAAAGACGCCGCAAAGCCTGAGCTGGACAAGCTGAGAGCCGATATTCGAGAAGCTGTCATCGAGCATGTGTTCCGGGACGAACTGCTCCGGCCCGACCGCCGCACCGAGATATTCATAAACCCTGACGGCGTTTTTCACCTTGGGGGCCCATCGGTTCACTCAGGCCTCACCGGGAGAAAAACCGCCATAGACACTTACGGCGACTACTCCAGGAACAGCGGGGCCGCTCTCAGCGGAAAAGACCCGCTTCGTATAGACAGGGTGGGCGCCTACGCCGCAAGATACGCAGCCAAGAACCTGGTAGCGGCGGGACTGGCGGAGAGCTGCGAGGTGCAGTTGAGCTATTCGATCTCCCGGTCGCGTCCCGAAAGCGTCCAGGTGGAGACTTTCGGGACCGGCAAAATCCCTGACGAGGAACTGACCTCGCTTCTCCAAAACCATTTCGATTTCCGCCTGGCCGCCATAGTCAGAGATTTCCAACTGAGAAGGCTTCCGGCGAAGAGCCAGGGAGGGTTCTACCGCAAGCTCGCAGTCTACGGCCAAGTGGGACGGCTAGACCTGGACCTGCCCTGGGAGAAGACGGACAAGGCGGACCTTCTGAAAGGGTCATGAACTGCCGCCCTCCGGTGAACAGCGCTTCTTTGCGCCCCTTCTACAACTCGTCGGATGCAACTTATTGTTGGAGTCAATCAATGAGCAGATTCTTGCTTTTGGATGTGGGCGCCGGGACATTGGACGTTCTTTTTTATGATGATCGATCAGGTCTGCATTACAAGGCTGTAGTGAGGTCCCCGGTGCTTTACCTGCCCGAGCAGGCGCAAAGCATTGCCGGAAACCTGCTGATAACCGGTGTTGAAATGGGGGGAGGTGCTTTTCTGGATGTCCTTTCACGGCACGCTCAAGAAGCCCGCGTAGTTATTTCCACCTCGGCCGCTCGAACCCTTAGCCATAACCCTGAGCGCATTCGCAACGCCGGTCTCGCAATTATTGAAGATTCGCAAGCCGCAACAATTGCCGGTTCAGGAGAGTATACATCCTTAAGACTATGTGATTTTCCGCGTGAACATTTGGAGAGGATAGTAACGAGTTTTGGAGTTCCTTTCGAATTCGATGTTGTGGGCGTGTGCGCCCAGGACCATGGTCTGCCTCCGGCAGGCAAATCCCATTTGGACTTTCGGCATGAAATCATGAAAGCGGCCCTGGACCGGACGCCCTCACCGGAATCTTTGCTTTACGAAAAGGCAAGCGTCCCTCTTTTTTTGAATCGTCTGAAATCTATAGCTGAAACAGCTTCGGATCTTCCCTGCACGGAAGTTTATGTCATGGACAGCGGCATTGCGGCCATAATTGGCGCATCGATGGACTTTCAGTTAAGGGGAAAGAGAAGGTTTATCGTCCTCGACATCGCCACTTCGCATACTGTCTGCGCGGCTATTGAAGGCGATGAGATTGCCGGCGTTGTGGAGTACCATACGCGGGACCTCAGCCTGGAAAAATTGGAATCACTTCTGGTCGACCTGGCTGAAGGTAAGCTGCTCCACCGGCAAATCCTGGCCGAAGGGGGTCATGGGGCATACATCAGGAAGGCTTTCGGGTTCGAGGCTGTTGAACTTATTGTCGCCACAGGCCCAAGGCGGCGGCTGGTGAAAAATTCAAAGCTCCCGATCACTTTCGGGGCGCCCCTTGGAGACAATATGATGACCGGAACAGCGGGATTGCTCGAAGCGATTAAAAGGCGCAACGGGCTCAAGTTTTCCCTTTACCTGTAACAGTTGCCTCCGGTATGCGAAGTCCTCCAAATTTTACGGCGCTGTCTGCTCCAATAGAGAGAATCAGTAGCATCTAGTGTGCGCGGGAAGACCTGACCCCAGCATACGACTTACACCGGGGCGAAGACCACCGAAATTGCATCTTCAATCGACTCCGCATCCTGCTCAATCAATTCCACTGATTCGAAGTCATTGGGATTTGGATTCTCAAGCGCTACACTCCCAACTTCCACTTTTTTCCCTGCCACGGTTAAAAACACAGCAAAAACAGCCATTTCTTATCTCCTTAAAAGAAAAACTGTTGAAAACGTGGTGGCCATCAATGTCCATTACGCGCAAGTCGTCCGTTTGGGACAGGTCGCCGAGGATTATCGAAAAACGCGTTCCGTACAGGTTCTTAACCTTATCCACCGAAACTTCGTAAGCAATGTACTTGGTGATACCCCTGGCCCCGAGCTTCTCAGTAAGGGTGGGATGTTCAAGCGAATCGAAGGATGTCAGAATCAATATCGGACCACTCCCGGTAAAGACCATTGCCGCTTTCATGGGAGCACCTCATTTCCCGCACCTGGGGCGTGCTTTCCAAAGGCCAAGAGCAATCAATCAGCGCGAAGCTGCAATCGTGGCCCCGGCTCTCTATTTCCCAGACACCCGTGGGTTTTATAACTCGATACGCTCGGGCTTCCTGCAATTGCGCTGGATGCATCCTCCTCAGCGGAGATGCCTTTTTCGCCTCCTATAATGCTTGCTTTGAATTTAAAGGGGAATGCTAAACCAGACGGCTTGCGCACCAGGATTGGACAATGGCAGACTGCAGATGGGGTAGGATAACCTGATACGAACGCGAGGAAATGGATTTTTGAAAAAGAACGGCCCCGGAGGCTGCTTTGGACGGTTTGTCGATTGGAAGTCTGGTCGGTACAAAAGCCGTCTGGAAACAGAGCTGTCGCTTTCATAGGCGTACCTCACCCATACCAATTTAATGTAGGCACATTTTCCGGTAAATGTCAAGAAGAAAACCGTCTACACCATCAATTGTCGCGAAACAGGTGTAAAATGACGGCGACCATCAACGGGACGTGGCCATCCGCCCGAACCTCGAGTGCCTTTATATGTCGGGCTATACCGCCGACCTGATAGCACATCACGGCATTCTGGACGAAGGAGCAAATTTCATCCAGAAACCTTTCGGAAGCGATGAGCTTGCGGCAAAAGTCAGACAAGTGTTGGACCACTTGGACTAGGATTTTTACACCCGGCTGCAGGGCCCCACCTGTAAAGACATCTGTGTGTCTTAAAATTTCATGTAATAAATTCATTATACGGTAATCTGTGCACTCAAACACGAGTTTTCAAAATTCGTCAGAACCTACAAAACTTATCTAATCAAGTCGGCTATATAGATGGCCTAATAATGTAATGGCACAAAAATATTCCACAACTTCAACCCGTTATCTGCTATATTCCTGATGGTCAAGATTCCTGATAAGGTTTCACATTTGTGGCATTGCAGTAATTGCTCCATATTTTAGGCTACTTGAATGTCAGGAATTACCTCATTTGGAAAAGTCCACTCAGAAGCACAGCCCTTATTTTCAGTGAGCCTGGAGGACTATGCAAAGCCATCCCATAAGGGTTCTTCTCATCGATGATGATGAGGATGACTTCATGGTCATCCGGCACCTGCTCTCAGATCTATCTTCCATTGAATTCATCCTCAAGTGGGTTTCAGACTACGGGGCTGCACTGGATGCAATCCTTTCCGGTGAGTTCGATGTCTGCCTGCTGGACTACCTGCTTAAGGGGCGAAATGGGCTGGAACTCATGCAAGAGGCCCTAAGCCGTGGCGCCATGACTCCGATTGTTTTTCTCACCGGCCAGGGAGGCCACGATCTGGATCTTGAGGCCATGAGTAAGGGGGCAGCCGACTACCTTACTAAAGGCGAGCTAAACGCCACCCTTCTTGAGCGCTCCATCCGCTATGCGATGGAACGGCAGCGGAAGAGAGTCGAGCTGATTAAGGCCAAAAGGGTGATCCAGGCGCTGAGCGAGTGTAATCATGCAGTGATCCACATCGAAGATGAGTTGGAGCTGCTGCGTGCAATCTGCCGCATTGTGGTGGATGTGGGCGGCTACAAGATGGCGTGGGTAGGATATGCCGAGGAGGACCGGGACCAGACTGTCACGCCTGTTGCTCAGTACGGCTATGAAAAAGACTATCTTGAGACGGTTAAAGTCACATGGAAAGATGCCGAGAGGGGAAGAGGCCCTACGGGCACTTGCATCCGCACTGGCTTTCCCGGCATCATTCGTTCTATTGGCAATCAAGCGGAGT
>Ga0187890_10000301_pt1 | contig 35077 bp, 25 predicted proteins | sample June2016WEW_21_1_FD_133005 | JGI IMG/M metagenome (GOLD analysis project Ga0187890, IMG submission 133005) | Peatland microbial communities from SPRUCE experiment site at the Marcell Experimental Forest, Minnesota, USA - June2016WEW_21_10 | ecosystem: Environmental > Terrestrial > Soil >... | reverse complement strand
GCCACAATCACCTTCACCCTCGATTTCCCCGCCTCGCAGCCCGAGCACTACTCCATCCACGTCCCGTCCGATGGCTCGGGCCGCTACGAGTCCAAGGGCCGACTCTCCGCCGATTCCGATGAAGCCGACGACTTCGATCTTGACTTCACGATAGGCGCGAACACGCGCCAGAAAATCTTCGACCTGGCGGCCAAGGCCAGATATTTTCAAAACGACGTCGACTCCCACCACAAAGGCCTCGCCTTCACCGGCAAAAAGACGCTCGCCTACAAAGACGCGCAGCGCACCGGCGAAGCCATCTACAATTACTCTTCGAACGCCGCCGTGCAGGAACTGACCAGCCTGATGCAGGCTCTCGGCGCCACGCTCGAATTCGGACACCGCCTCCAGTACGACCACCACTACCAGAAGCTGGCTCTCGACGAAGAACTCAAGCGCATGGAAGAGGCCTCGCACAACCGTCAGCTCACCGAGGTCACGGCCATTCAGCCGATTCTCGATCGTATCGTCGCCGATCCCTCCGTGATGAACGTAACCCGCGCCCGCGCCCAGCGCTTGCTGCAAGGGACCGGCGCACACTAGGGAAACTCTGATTAAGTCCCGCTTTCCCCCGTGTACCCCTGTGTACCCCGTGGTTTGCGCCTTTTGCCGACACTTGATCGGAGTTTCTCTAAGATTCCCGGTGCCTTCGTGATCCTTCGTGGCCTTGGTGGTTCAGGATTTTTGTGGGTTGCACACGAAACCGAGCACAATCCCGCTTGACTTAACCGCCGCATACTCGCAATGTTTATGAAACAGACCATTCTTGGGATCGTCCCGAAAGAAGGACAAGCATATGTCGATCGCAAAGTTCGGAAAAAAGTGCGGGAAAGAATTAGGCAAGACGCTGGCAATTTGCGCCGTGCTCGCAGCGGCGTTTCTGACAGTCTCAGCCTCCGCCGAATCGAAGGCTCGCATCGTCCGCCTAAGCGAAGTGGAGGGCACGGTGCAACTCGACCGCGCCACCGGAGACGGTTTTGACAAAGCGTTCATCAACCTGCCCGTGATCGAGGGCTGCAAGCTGAAGACCGGCAAGGATGGCCGCGCCGAAGTCGAATTCGAGGATGGCAGCGCCTTGCGTCTCGCCCCCGACACAGAAGTCGATTTCACCCATCTCGCGCTTGGGGACGATGGCCAGAAGCTCAGCGCCGCGCAGCTCGTCTCCGGAACCGTGTACGCCCATCTTCACCCGAAAACCTACGGCAAAGACAAAGAAAAAACAGGCGACCAGTTTCAGTTGAATTTCGCCCGCGAGTCGGTCACCGTCTCCGACGCCGCGCACTTCCGCGTCGAACTCGGCAGCGCCAGCAAAGCAACCGTAGCCGTATTCAAAGGCAAACTAAGCGCCACCGGCCCCTCGGGACAGTTCGAACTCGCCGAGAAGCACAGCGCAACCCTCGCTTTTGCGAAAGACGACGCGGCCAACCATGATCCGGCAAACAACGCCGCCGCCAAGCCCGCCCGCAGCGATGCCTTCGTGCTCGCCAAGAATTACGACGATGATCCCTCCGATGCCTGGGATCGCCACCAGACCGAGTATCACGATCGCTACGCCACGGCCGCGGGCGGCGCCAGCATCGCCTCGCCTTACGCCTACGGCATGAGCGACCTGAACTATTACGGCAACTTCATGACCGTGCCCGGCTTCGGCAACGTCTGGCAACCCTACTTCATCGGCTCCAATTGGAGCCCGTTCCAGGACGGCGGTTTTGCCTTCTATCCCGGCGCCGGCTACATGTTCGTGTCCGGCTATCCCTGGGGATGGATGCCCTACAACTACGGCGCCTGGGCCTACGCTCCCGTCTACGGATGGGTCTGGCAGCCCGGCAATTGGAATACCTGGAACGCGCTGCCAATGGTGGTGAATGCGCCCGCCAAAATGATCGTGCCGCCGGCTCCCGCGACCGGGCGCAAGACGGTAATGGTGGGCCTCGGCCTCGCCGCCAATCCAGCAGGCGAAGCTTCGCGCCGCCTGACCATCAATCCCAATTCCGCCGGCTTCGGCGTGCCCCGCGGCTCCGTCAACCACCTCGATCGCTTGGCCAAGACCATGGAGCGCACTCCGCGTTCCATCGTGACGACCATCGCTCCGCCACAACAGCCGTTTCCAGTCGCTTCCGCGGTTTCAGGAGTTGGCGCGCGCGGAACCAGCCCGACAGGCATGGCTCCAACCGGCTCTACGCACAGATCCGGCGTGCATCCATAGCGAAGCAATACACAATTTCCACACAAAAGGCGGCCAGAAATTGACCGTCTTTTCTTATTCAACTGCGCGCCAGTCCCTACTGAGTCTGTGTCATAGCCCGAGGTCAAGCGAAAGGGTAGAACTACGACGACTCCAGCCGCGAAGCGGCAAACAAGAAAGCCCGGCGCGTAAGTGCCGGGAACGCAGAAGTGGGACAAATCGAGTCCCGCTAGGGACGGCACTCTCCAATGACACAAACTCCTACTGCACGATAATTCCCGCATACCCCACCACCGCCTCGTAGTCGCCCGAGACTTCGCCCGAAGTCGCGTACTTCACCAGCGTGGCCGATGTCGCTCCCAGAAGCTTCGCCGCCGTGAGCATGACAACGGTCGGCCCAAATCCGCACATGCTGATGTCTTCGCGCATCACCACTTCCCAAAGTCCCCGCGCATCCATCGCCAGCACGCGCTCAATAGCCTTGCCATCTTTGAACCGAGTGATTGCCTCGGACTCGTAATGGTTCATGTCGCTGGAAGCGATGATCAGCGCTTTTTCCCCGCCGCTTTCTTCCAGATCTGCAACCGCCTCCGCCAGCGCCCCGCCCAACCCGCGGAGCACATCAAAGTCGCGCGTGCCAATGGCAATGGGAACGATCTTCAATTTCGGCTGTTGCGACTGTAGGAAAGGCAACTGCACTTCAATCGCATGTTCGCTGCGATGCGCCCCGCTGTCCTCTTCAAGAGCAGGGAAGCACTCGATCAGTCGGCCGCCCAACTCCGCGTCCGCCGCGACCTCGCCTAGCGGAGTCTGCCACGCCGTGTTGGCCATCACCGCCAACGCCCGTCCCTTGCCCGTGTGATTGGGGCAAAGAATCACACAGCGCTCTGGAATCTCAATCGCCGAGTACACCGCGCCCGCCACGCCGCCGGAGTAAACGTATCCCGCATGAGGAGCGACACACCCAATAGCGGAAATGCGGCCACCAGCAGTCGCAGCAGCGTATTTACGAACCTCGCGCAGCAAGTCGTCAGCCCGGCCCGGATAAAACCGGCCAGCAACCGCAGGGGTTCGCAAAGCGGAAGTCATGAGTGACTCGTTTGGTAAAAGCTCGTGTGGCGCGGGCGCCCTCGCCCGCGAAAGGCCGGCGAGCGAAAACTATGCCGGCGCAAATTACAACGTACCATCCCCCAGCGCCCGAAATAAAGCCGCCGTCCGTTCGATCGGCAGCGCCTCCGCCCGGATCGCCGGCTTCACCCCGCTCTTCGCCAAAGCCGCTCGCAGCGCATCTTCATCGTACGCCGTCTTCAAATTATTCCAGAGCGTTTTCCGTTTCTGCCCAAAGCAGAGTTTCAGAAACGCAATAAACTCCGCCTCCGGAACCCGCAACGCTTCCAGCCGCGGCTTGATCGTAATCCGCACCACGCTCGAATGCACCTTCGGCGGCGGATCAAACGCGCTCGGAGGAAGCGTAAACAGTTGCTCCACCCGTCCATAAAGCTGCGTGGTTGCCGAAAGCAAGCCATAGTCGCGGCTTCCCGCCGATGCCGCCAGCCGGTCGGCGACTTCTTTCTGCACCATGATGACAATGGTCGAAAAATAGCGGTGATACTCCAGCAACCGCAGCAAAATGTCGGACGTGATGTAATACGGCAGATTGCCGACCACGCGTGCCGGCTCGGGCTCAAAGCTAATCCCCGTGTGCAGCATGCCGGGCTTCAGCCCGAACACTGTATTCAGTTCGATCGTCAGGATATCGCCTTCGATGATTTCAACATTGGGTTGCATGTTGAATTTCATCCGCAACTGCGCCGACAGGACGCGGTCCAATTCCACCGCAATCAGCCGCCGCGCCCTTCGTGCCAGCAGTTCGGTGAGAGAGCCGCGGCCCGGCCCAATCTCCAGCACCGTCGCCTCCGAAACATCTCCCAGCGCCTCCACAATGCGCAGCGCCGCCCCTTCGCCGACCAGGAAATGCTGCCCCAGTTTAGGCTTGCGCGGACTCGTTGGTGCGGTTGCGCCCTTCGGCACGTTGACCCTCTCTCTCGCCGGCTTTAGACTGGCGATGTCCTTGTCTGCAATTTAGCGTATCGCAGCAGCAACTACCATCATCATAACGTGAGCGAGGCCACTCGACTTTCGCTCAGGAGGCTCCTCCGCCATGCATATCGCTTTCGCGGCATCCGAGTGCGTCCCTTTTTCCAAAACCGGAGGCCTCGCCGACGTCGTCGGAGCCTTGCCCCGCGCCCTCGCCGCTCTCGGACATCAAGTCAGCGTCTACCTCCCGCGTTATCGCCAAACCAAACTCACGGATCCGCAAACTGTCGTCCGCAGCATCACCATTCCCTACGACGACAAGTACCGCTTCTGCTCGGTCGTGACGGCCGGTTCAACCGCCGGAGTGAAATTCTATTTTGTCGACTATCCGCCCTACTTCGACCGCGAAGCCCTCTACGGCAGTACCGCCGGCGATTATCCCGATAACGCCGAACGCTTTGCTATGTTTTCGCGCGCCGTGCTCGAAGCCTCCAAGATTTTGGGTGTCCCGCAAGTGTTTCATTGCCACGACTGGCAGTCCGCGCTGATCCCCATAATGCTGCGCACCCTCTACGCCGAAGATCCCGCCTTTCGCGACGTGGCCACCGTCTTCACCATCCACAACATGGGATACCAGGGCCTGTTCTCCTCCGATACTTTGCCGCTCCTGATGCTGCCCTGGGACCTGCTCACCATGTCGAAGATGGAATTCTTCGGCCAGGTGAATTTTCTCAAAGGCGCGCTCGTGCTCTCCGACTACGTCACCACCGTCAGCAAGAAATACAGCCATGAGATCCAAACCACCGAATATGGATTCGGCCTCGAAGGCGTCCTCCGCAATCGCGCTTCGACCGTCGCCGGCATCCTCAACGGCGTCGATTACGACGAGTGGAGCCCGCAAACCGACAAGTTCGCCGTCGCCAAATACTCGTCGCAGGATCTCGCCGGCAAGCAGAAATGCAAACAGGATCTGCTCACCGCCTTCGGCATCAAGAACGTCGACGCGAAAATCCCGGTGATCGGCATCGTTTCAAGATTCGCCGCTCAGAAAGGCTTCGACCTGATCGCTCAGATCATGGACCGCCTCGCCCGCGAAGAAATGATCATGGTCATTTTGGGATCGGGCGACAAGCCCTACGAAGAAATGTTCCAGCGTCTCAACAAGCAGTTCCCCAACAAGATTGCCGTCAAGGTCGCCTTCGACAACGCCATCGCTCACAAAATCGAAGCCGGCTCCGACATGTTCCTGATGCCCTCCCGTTACGAGCCCTGCGGCCTGAACCAGATCTACAGCCTGAAATACGGCACCGTCCCCATCGTCCGCGCCACCGGCGGCCTCGACGACACCATCGACCCCTGGGACGCCCGCACCACCAAAGGCACAGGCTTCAAATTCACCGACTACACCGGAGAAGCCCTGCTCGCGACCATCAAACAAGCCCTGCTAGCCTACCGCGACCCATCCTCCTGGCAGACGCTAATGCGCAACGGCATGGCCCGCGATTTCTCCTGGGGAGCCTCCGCCCGCGAATACGGCAAAATCTACGACCGCGCCCGCCAAGCCCGAGCCGCCGCCGCCGCAACCCCAGTCGCTGCGGACTTGAAGAAGGAGCCGGTGCTCGGGTAACGGGAGCGCCCAGCGGGCCTGCGGTAGTAAACTACGATCAAGGAAGGGCAACGATATGGCCTCTCTCGATTGGTCCCAATGCCCCGCCGTGGAGAGCATCCCCGGCAAGCGCAGCGGTGCGTGGGTCTTTCGCGGCACCAGGATGCCTGTGTCTACCGTGTTTGAAAACCTTGAGGCCGGTTCGAGCATCGAGGAAATCATCGAGCAGTTTCACGTAACGCGGGAGCAGATTGTCGCCGTGCTCGACTTTGCCGCGCGCAGTCTTGATGCTACTCCGGTCCCATAAATGGTCTTGGGAAGGGCACGGCTTCAGCCGTGCCGCTAACGACCGCCAGAAATGCGGGCTTTAGCCCCTGAGGCACTGCTCATGAGTCTGCGCGAACGATGAAAATGGCTAGCGTTGCGCCCAGTAAATCCGCGACACAAGATTAATTTGTCATCCTGAGCGAAGAGAAGGACCCATGTATTCTGTCGGCGCTGGCGAAATGCACAAGCATAGCGTGGTACGGCGTGCCTGCTAAGAGAGGCCGCGCATGAAAACGAAGAACATCCTGCTGCTCTCGGTGTTGTCGGCTCTCATTATCTGCGCAGCGTTCTGGGGCTTCAAAAGGCATCGCGACCGCCCTGAGAGGGACCTGCTCAGGAGAGCGCAAGCTGGTGATGCCAAGTCCCAATTCGAACTGGCGAAGGCGTACCAGAATGGCTGGAGGCATTTCCCCAAAGACGGGAAAGCCGCGTTCGACTGGTACTCACGAGCAGCCGGGCAAGGCTATGCAAAGGCACAGACCAATCTGGGCTATATGTATGCAAAGGGTGATGGCGTCAAGAAGGACGACGCTGCCGCCTTTCAGTGGTTTCAAAAAGCCGCCTTGCAAGGAGATCTGTATGCCGAGCGGAACGTGGGAGCGAGGTACGCAAAGGGGATTGGCGTTCCGCAGGACTATTTGGAAGCGGCCCTCTGGCTTCGGAAGGCAGCGGAGCAGGGGGATGCTGGGTCACAGATGGCCCTCGCTTCAATGTACGCAGCAGGAATAGGCGTCCAGCGCGATCGGGCGATGGCCCTAGCCTGGTACCTCGTTGCACGGGCAGGGGGGAAAGTAGACGACAAAGACAAGGGGCACGCGGACGAAATTCAGAAACATCTAACGCCCGCGCAGGTGTTGGAAGCCCAGCAACTGGCCTCGTCGTGGTGGACATCCCATTCGAACGGTACGAAGATGCCCGAGTATTCCAAGAGCGCCCGGCAGACGCAAGAGTCCGACCAGGTCCCTGTTCGCCACCGCCGCACTGCCGCCCAGGCCGATATCGACCGCGACATTGCTGTGCCGAGTGTCCCCCGACCGAGGCGCGGCGACTGCGAGACAGGGCACTGGGTGCAATCAGTCTCCGATGACGGAAGTATTGTTGCCCTAGAGGATGGCTCAGTATGGCGTGTGTCAGATACGGACACGGTTGACACATTCACCTGGTTGCCGACCGAAGATGTAATTGTTTGCGACGGCAAACTAGTTAACACTGATAGCAGCGAAACGGTTGAGGCAAGTCGGCTGAAATAGGCTAGCGCAACGAGAGAAATGCAGAATGTCGCAAAAATCATGCGGGAGTTACTTGCGTGCAAGAAGATTGCAAGAGCTAAGGATGATTTACAAGGTGAAATTCAAGCATATATTGTTAGCCGCTACATATTCGTTTGGGTCTTCCTGCTAGTTTCAGCCCCTTCTACTTTTAAGGCGTTCCAATATTTCCCCAGCCTTCACAAAATTAGACCTTGTAAACTCCTCAGCCGCTATACAGTTGTGCCTAGACTCGTGTCTAGATTCTGAGGCGTTTCGACTATCTTCCCATCCGTTGCTGCCGACACCAGCCATCCGATTGATTCAACAGGAGATTTACTTCTTGACGATTAAACTATCTTATATTATTATAGATAATAGTAATTTATCTAATGTATGTTTGGACGGTGCATATGTCGGACGGCAACCGGAGCGGAATCAGACTGTTTTCGAATCCGTATGGAAGCTCTTAGAGACCCTTGTGACTCAGACGAGCTATCGATAGCGATAGAGCCCGCTATAGATTGCGATGGCTCTGAATGCGGTGTGGCCTTCCCCGACAGCGAGGGGGGAGTTGGAAGACCTCCAACCGCACTTCCACCTGAAAATTTCAGGGAGACAACCGGATGCAGGGCCGGAGATCTACGCCGTGGACGGTGTGCTACCAAAGGTGATCGATTGATGCCAAGTCGGGAGTCGAAATGAAGTATCGAGTCAGTTGGACAATAGAAGTTGAAGCAAACTCAACAGTAGATGCCGCCTTTGACGCTCATAGAATCATGGGAGATCCGGACCGTTTCTCAACCGCGAGTCTAACCGTATTCGATCCCCAGGGCCAGATGGAGATCTTCGAATTCGAGAAAGAAATCACCACGACACAAACGCCCGGACACGCATGACCGGTAAGCGTCTTCAGTCTAGCCGCGCTCGTCCACGCTGCGTCACCTCGCGGGCAAGTTCCCGCATGGATTCCTGCGTGATCGCGCGTCCTTCGCCACGGGCCAGCGATGCTTCCGCCTCATCGACGGCGGCTAGGATTTCCGCGCGGCCACGTTCCCGCTCCTCCCACAAAGAAAGAGCTTCCTTCACCGCGTCTTCCTCGCGCAGAAGCCGTCCGCTGTCAATCGCTTGACGGACAAAGGCCCTTTGGTCGGGGGTAAGCTGCACTTGCATAAGCGTTAGCGTAGGAGCCGGAGGCGCAGGTGTCAAGCCACTTCTGACTTCTGATTTTTCATCACAAACCACCAGCGCGTCCTGTCACAGGCACGCCCCTCCAGCGCGACAATAGCCACCGATTGGGGCGGCCGTGTGCCGCACGCACCGCGCCCTTTGCGACAAGTGGGCTTCGTCGCGATCATGCACACGGGCGCCCCGTGATCCAACCCCTTGACACCCTCTCTTATAATAAAAGTATCAACACAATGAATTTCAACCGCGCGGCTCTCCGGCCACTAAGTCGAGGTCCGCAACCAGAATGTGGGGGAACGAACTAACTCATTAAGAATCAGGATTTTACCTATAACTCCTTTCCGCTCAAGATTTTGGCGGGAATTTCCCGCTAAAATCTTGATTCCAATAGATCGAGGGGGGAGGGGGGGTGGCGGGTACCCGAAAGCTGGCAGAAAGCAGGAAAACCCCCGGAATACTAGGAGCGCTCATAACTCATTAAGAAATAAAGACTTTACGAGTAACCCGTTTAAACTCAAAGACCTGGCGTGATTCACCTCCAAGTCTTTGATTCCAAAAGACCGGTGGAGGGGGTACCACCCTACCTAAGTGGTTATTGCACCCTTAGTAAATAGTCGACCCGAAGAAAGGCCAAGTGCTCTAGCGGTACACTTCTGCAAGACTCCGATGAGCATTTCGCCGCGCACCATCTTCCACGTCGACATGGACGCCTTCTTCGTGTCGGTCGAAGAACTTTTCGACCCGAGCCTGAAAGGCAAGCCAGTCGTCGTCGGCGGACAGCGCGACGAGCGCGGAGTAGTCTCCGCCGCATCCTACGCCGCCCGAAAATTCGGCGTGCACTCGGCTATGCCCCTGCGCACCGCCGCGAAGCTTTGTCCGAAGGCAATTTTTGTGAATGGACATCCCGAACGCTATCGCGAGTATTCCGCCAAAGTTCACGAGGTGCTTGGGCACTTCTCTCCCTTGGTAGAGATGGCTTCGGTCGATGAGGCGTATCTCGACATGACGGGAACCGAGCGCTTGCACGGCAGACCATTGCAAGCCGCGCAGCGTCTGCATGACTCGATGAAGTCGAATACGCATTTGAACTGCTCGATCGGAATCGGCACCTCGCGCCTGATTGCGAAAGTATCCTCAGCGAAAGCCAAGCCCAACGGAGTGTTCTGGGTGTTACCGGGAAGAGAAGCCAAATTCCTCGCGCCGCTCGCGGTTGGCGACATTCCCGGTGTAGGCAAAGTGATGGAAGAGAAGTTGCACGCGATCGGCATCCAGAAAATTGGCGACCTGGCTAAACTCGACGACCGCGATCTGGAAAATCGCTTTGGGAAATGGGGCCTGGCGCTGGCCGGAAAGTCACGCGGTGAAGACGCAGGAGGCTGGTTCGACAACGAAGTCGGAGAAAACGTCGACCCGAAATCAATCAGCCACGAGCACACGTTCGACGAGGACACAGGCGATGCCGAGCGCCTGCAATCCACGTTGATGCGCCTCAGCGAGATGGTGGGAAGGCGCCTGCGCGAAGGCGGATATTTCGCGCGCACGTTGCAGCTGAAATTGCGCTACAAAGATTTCACAACAATCACGCGAGCGCATTCCCTCGACCAGCCGACGCAGATGGATCACCACATCTTCGAGCAAACGCGACGTCTGTTTTTCGCCAACTGGAAGCCGGGCGCTCCGGTGCGCTTGCTCGGCGTGCAAGCGTCAAATTTCGAATCCGGTCCCGGCCAACTCGATCTGCTGGAGCCAAAGCGCGACGAGCGCTGGAAAAACGCTCTCGCCGCCGCGGACCATCTGCGCGACAAATTTGGCGAAGCGGCAATCGGTCTCGCCCGAGGCATGAAAGGCGGATTCCGCGAGCGCATCCACGAAAATCCGGCAGCGCTGCCGGGGAAGGGAAAGAAGAAAAGGCCTGAAGCTTGATTGAGCGCTTACAACGCCTCTGACGCAGACAACCTCTGCAATCGAACCTCTGACCTCTGCAATCGCTACGAGATATATTCCCGAATATACTCGTCGCGCGAAGCAGCCAGCTCGTGAGCGTCGCCATCGAAGATGACCTTGGCGTCCTTCAGTATCAGAAAGCTCATCGCGACTTCGCCGCGTTGGCCTTTCGGCAGAGCCACCATCTGATTGGTGGCTTGATCGAATTCGTGAGTCGCCATGGTGAAGGCGTCCTGCAGGCGGTGCGTCACCATCAGGGCGCTGGTCTTGGCAACGTCACGCTGCTTCATGATGAGTTCCACGATGGTGTTCGAAGTCACCGGATCGAGTCCGCCGGTAGGCGAGTCATAGAGCAGCACCTCAGGTTCGGTGATGATGGCGCGGGCGATGGCCACCCGCCGTCTCATGCCTCCGGATAGTTCGGAGGGACGCATGTCGTAGGTTCGTTCCAACTCCACGAAGCGCAGCACCTCGCGCACTCGCCGCTCGATTTCCTCGGGGGAGAGTTTCTCTTCCATCAGACGGAAAGCGACGTTCTCATAAACCTTGAGTGAGTCGAAGAGGGCGCTTTCCTGGAACACGATCCCCACGCGACGCCGCAGCTCGAACAGTTCCTGCTCCGACATTCGCGTGACTTCTTCGCCCAGTACGAAGATGCGTCCGCTATCGGGCCTCAACAGTCCGATGGCCAGCTTGAGCAGAGTGCTCTTGCCAGAACCGGCGACGCCGAACACCGCCTTGGTTTCGCCATGCGCCAACCGAAACGAAATGCTGTCGAGCACCACATTGTCATCGAACGCAATGGAAACATTCTCGAACTCAATGGCGTAATCGGAGGGACTCACCACCGCGGCCGCCGTGTTCGCGCTGGGCAGAGTGGGAGCGGGCATGACTTACCTGTACCCAAAGATCGCGAAGATCAACTTGGTCACGAAGAAATCCACCACTAGAATCAGCACCGAGGAAGCGACCACGGCCTGGGTCGTGGATCGGCCGACTCCCTGGGTCCCGCCACGCGTCGACATGCCGTAATAACAGCCCACGGTCGAAATGATGAACCCGAACAGCACCGGCTTGATGAGGCCGGTGAACACATCGCGGAACACAAGCGTCTGCCACACCGAGGTCCAATACTGCTGCGTGTCGAGCCCGAACAGCAGATGCGCCACCCCATAGCCGCCGATCAGCCCGAGCAGGTCCGCGATAATGGTCAGAAAAAAGAGCATGAAGGCGGTGGCCCCGATGCGCGGCGTAATCAGCTTCTTGGTGGGGTCGGTGCCCAGGGCGCGCATGGCATCGATCTGCTCGGTCACGATCATGGAGCCCAATTCGCTCGCCATGCCGGAAGCGTTGCGCCCCGCCACCATCAGCCCAGTGATCAGCGGCCCCAGTTCGGTGACCATGCCGAGCGACACGAGCTGGCCGATTAGCGTGACCCCGCCAAATCGTTGCAACGTGCTGGCGGAGTTCAGCGCCAACAGCGCGCCGACGGAGAGTCCCGTGAGAATGACGATGGGGAGGGAACCGACGCCGATCAGGTCCGCCTGCTGCAGCATATCTCCCATGTAAAGCGGACGGCGAAAGAAATTCGCGAGGGACTGCGCTGAGAGCAGCGTGTATTCCTGAACCGCCAGCGCAAATTCTTTGGCGACTTCAAAGGGCGAGATCAGTTCGAGTTCGAGCGCCATGTCGGATGGGGGAACTGCTGCTCAAGAAACTATAGCAGAGAGGGAAAGCATCGGGTCATCTCACCATCGGGTCATCGGGCGATCGAAAACCCGAGGGGCCTAGCCGTTTTCAGGTGACCCGATGGCCCGATCTCACTCACTCCCGGCTCTTCTTCTTGATCTCGATGGCCAGCCGTTTGATCTTCTGATTCAGCGTCGAGAGTGGAACATGGAAACGCTCGGCCGCTTCGGTCTGGTTCCAGCCGGACTGCTCCAGCATGTCGACGATGATCCGCCGTTCGCAGTCTTCCATGATGCCGAACAGCGATGTCCCGGCGCTGGCATCGATGGTTGCAATCGTGTTTCCCCGGCCCACGACGTGGTCGGGCAGCAAATCGACGCCAATGTCGCTATCGGAAGACAGCACGACGGCGCGTTCGATTGTGTTCTCCAGTTCGCGAACATTGCCCGGCCAGGAGTAACTCATCAGCGGCCGCAGCGCCTCGGTGGCGATGCGGCGAATCGGACGCTCGTTCTCTTCGGAGTATTTCTGGAGAAAATGCTGCACTAGCAGCGGAATATCCTCGCGGCGCTGCCGCAGCGGCGGCAAGTCGATGCTGATTACGTTCAGGCGATAGAACAAATCTTCGCGGAACTTGCCTTCCTTCACCATCTGCCGAAGATCCACGTTGGTGGCGGCGATGATGCGCACGTCCGCTTGAATTTCCTGCACGCCGCCCAAGTGCATGAACTTGCGATCCTGCAACACGCGCAGGATCTTCGCCTGCGTGTCCATGCTCATAGTGCCGATCTCATCGAGAAAGAGCGTGCCCCGGTCGGCCACCTCGAACAGCCCCTTCTTCGACACAACTGCGCTGGTAAAAGCGCCTTTGACGTGTCCAAACAGCGTGGATTCCAGCAGGTCGGGCGGCGTCGATCCGGAGTTGACAGGAACGAAGGGCCGGTCGCGCCGCGTGGAATTCAGGTGAATCGCCTTGGCGATCAACTCCTTGCCCGTCCCGCTTTCGCCTTGCAGCAACACCGTCGAGCGGCTGGGTGCAACCTGCGCGACCAGGTCGAAAATCTTGAGCATGGGTTCGCTCTTGCCCACGATGTGCTCAAAGTTGTAACGCTGTTTGAGCGCGCGCTTGAGCTGAACGTTTTCTTCTTCCGCTTTCTGGCGAGCGACGGCCGCACGCACGTCGGCCAACAGTTTTTCGTTGTCCCACGGCTTCTGGATGAAGTTTGTGGCTCCGGATTGCATGGCGCGCACCGCGTTCTCCACCGTGCCATAGGCCGTGATCATGATGACGGCCTGCTGCGGGTGCAGCACTCGAATCTCCGCCAGCACGTCCATCCCGTTCTTATCGGGGAGCGCCAAGTCGAGCAGGACCACGTCAAACGTGTGCTCACCAATCTGAGCCATGCCTTCACGTCCGTTCCCTGCAACCGCGACTGTGTAGCCCTCGAGTTGCAGGAGCGTTTCGAGCGATTCCCGAATTTCCGCTTCGTCGTCGATGATGAGGATTCTGCCCGCGCTTTCCGGTTGCGTGCGTTCCGGCGTACTCCGCCGCGGGATTGTCGTGACTTCAGATACTGCTGCCAATTCAGACATGGACGGCCTTCCTCGTCGATATCAATGGAAAATCCAAGGTAAAGGTAGTGCCTTCGCCCGGACGGCTCTCCACGCGAATGTTGCCCGCGTGTTCCTGGATGATGCCGTAGGTGACCGATAGCCCAAGGCCTGTGCCGCGGTTTTGGCCTTCCGCGGGCGACGTCTTGGTGGTAAAAAATGGATCGTAGATGCGGTGAATGTTTTCCTGGGCAATCCCCGAGCCGGTGTCGGAAACGCGTACGCTGACGAATTCGCCATTCAGCGTTGCTACGTTCAGGACTCCCCCTCCGGCCATCGCATCCTTGGCATTGAGAAACAAATTCAAGAACACTTGTTGCAGGCGCCCGGAGTTGCCCTGAATCAGAGGCAGTTTTTCGTTCAACTCGGATTGCACCTGGATGTGCGCCACTTTGAACTGGTGCTCAAGCAGAGCAAGGGTATCTGCGATTACTTTATTCAGGCTGATTTCCGTCAATTCCGTGCCCGAGGTGCGCGAGAAGTTCAGCAAATTGTTGACGATCTCCGAGGCGCGGAACGTCTGCTTGGTGATCTTGTCGAGCACGCTTGCTTTCTGCGGATCGGACTGTAGTTGCTTGGCCAGCATCTGCGTATAGGAAGAGATCACGGCCAGCGGCGTGTTCACTTCGTGCGCCACGCCCGCGGCCATGAGCCCAATGGAAGAAAGTTTGTCGGCCTGCGTGAGTTGGACTTCAAGCTCGATGCGCTCGGTGATGTCGTCCATGATGACCAGACGTCCCACCACATTGAACTTGCGGGTCACCAGCGGCGCCATTGCCACGTTGACGACGCGCGATTCACCCGTGGGCGTCGCCAGCCGGAACTTGTAAAGATTGTGAATTCCCGGATTTTGCCGGACGCGATAAAACTCCTCGACGAATGCCGCTGGAAAAACCTCGCTCAACGATCGCCCCACCACCTGCCAACGCGGCTGCGCATACATCACTTCCATCTGCGAGTTCCAGGACTCGATGCGATCCTGCAAATCCACAGCCATGACGCCGACGTTGATCGATTCCACGATATTCTCGTTGAAATCCTTGAGCCGCTCGTACTCGCTCACCTTCTGTTCAAGGGACGCGTACAGCCGCCCGTTTTGGATCGCGATGCCAATGTAACCCGCCAGCGCCTGGAGCAACTCCACATCTTCGCTAGAAAGGAAATCTCCTTGCATCGTCTTGCCCAGCCCGAGGAAGGCGATGGTTTTTTGCCGCGCGTGGCACGGTATGTAGTAGTTCAAGTCCAGGCGTCCGATCGCCTCTTGCGCCGTCGCATTCTCGCGCGGCAACTGGTGCGTGTTCTCGAAGAAGATATGTCCGACGGCGTCCTCGATGCGCGGCTTTGCCAGAAACGACAGATCGAGACCGGTGACGTGGGCGATGCCAAACGACTTCGACAGTTCAAAGCGCGAAGAGTCGCTGTTGGCGAGGAAGATGGCAATTCTATCTACCAGCAGCGTGCGCGCCAGCCGGTCCACCAGCGACGACAACATCTTGTCGAGATCGGTCTCCGAACTCAACTCGCGTCCGAATTCAATCAGTGTGCGCCTGTAGTCGTAGCCCGTCCGGAAGAAATACTGGTCCAGCTTCTCCTGGATCCATTTTCGCACCGGATCGAACAACAGCGCGGTAACTACCACCGCGATCATCAACCCGTACGGTCCGGAACTGGGCACGCGCGTGTGCACCAACTCCGCGATCGAAGCGACGCCGGCGAAGTAAAGGCCGACGATGGCCGCCGCGGCCAGCGTATACGCCATGCCGCGCTTGAAGATCAGATCCACGTCCATCAGCCGGTAACGGAAAATGGCGTAGCCAAACGTCAGCGGCAGCAATCCCAGCGACAGTACCGACACCTTCATCGTGAGCGAAGGCATCACTCCGAACAGATACGGCAGAACATAGAACAACGTAAACGGTGTTATGGCAAGAATAGTGCCGCGCGTAATCCACTTGAGCTGCTGCCGCAGAATGGGGGTGGTGGCCGCGCGCGAGTTGTCCCAAAGGACGGCCGCTGCCGAGACAAAGAAAATCGTCAGATACGCCCAGTGCACCCGATTCAAATTAAACAGCAGCGAGTTGCTGGCTTTCAGGTATTCCAGCGCCAGGAACTGGATTACGAACAAAACCACTCCCGGAACGTAGAGCGCCGGAATCGACCAGCGATGCCTGCCGACGAACGCCCGCCGCTCCGGAAAGGTCAATACGAAATGCAGGAACAGCGCCGGTTGCAGCAGCCACGCCACTTCATTGGCCCATAGCACGGACCAGTCAAAGACGTTGAACTTGCCGGTGTAGTGCAGCGAGTAGAAAACGAACGAGACCAGACAGAAAATGTAAAAATGCGTCGAACCCACCGCCGTCCAGCGCCGCAGAAGAACATAAAGCCCGATGCCCAGGTAGATGAGCGCGATCAGGCGCAGCCAATCGTTCATGGAGCGTTCGGCCGGAACCAGCACCACTTCCACATCCAGCGGCACCGAGCCGCGGATCAGCGAATAGGTCGCCTTGGAATAGACCCCGGAGTAGTAGAGTTGCCGCGTCACCGTGGCCGCGGTATCCACCGAACGGCCGTTGATGCTGACGACCTTGTCGCCCCGGCGAATGCCAGCCCGTTCAGCCGGGCCGCCCTGCTCCAGGCGATCGGCGACCAGTTGGCCGTTCCGCTCCATCCACCACGCACCGTCGTCGGGAACCGTGGTTTGGTGTTCGATTCTGTAGTTGAAACCGGCGAACAGGATCGCCGCTACTGTGAGAAGCGTCAGCAGGATGGCGGTAAACCGAGCCTCAAATTCGCGGTTCATGGGCTGGGACGCTTGTGCGGCGTGGCCAGATACTCGACGCCGTTGAGGCATCAGCAACTTCACTGCCACCCTCCAATCTCGCCCGGAACTGGTAAGTCGCTGCTATAGAGCGAGTTTCACGATTATAAAGAGAATTTGGATTAGCGGCTATGGAAAATGGAATGTGGTTTCTGGTTTTCGGGATTCCCTGGTCACCACGGCCTCAGTCTGCGGCTTCTGTGGTTCGCGCCGATATCCGCCCAGCGCTGCGACGTTCTACAATGAACCCATGTCCCGCCTCCATCATATTGCCGACCTGGAAAAGCGCTTTCTTCTCCCCACCTACAATCGTTATCCCGTCGCCTTCGAGCGCGGCAAAGGTGTTTTCCTCTACGACTTCGAAGGCAAAAAGTATCTCGACTTCGTAGCCGGACTGGGCGTGAACGCGCTCGGCCATGCTCATCCGCGCATCGTGAAGACGATCCGCGAGCAGGCCGCTCGCGTCATTCACCTTTCGAATCTCTACTACAACGAATATCAGGGACAGCTTGCCGAGCGCCTATGCCAGCTTTCGGGGTTCGACCGCGTCTTCTTCTCCAACAGCGGCACCGAGGCCATGGAAGGCGCCATCAAACTGGCGCGTCTCGCCGGACACAAAGCGGGCGGCGCGGCCAAGTCGCAACTCGTGGCGCTCGAAGGCTCGTATCACGGCCGTACCTTTGGCTCCTTGTCCCTGACCGGGCAGGACAAGTACCGCAAGGGTTTTGAGCCGCTGCTCGAGAACGTGACCTTTGTGGCGCAAAACAACGTCGAAGCGCTGCACGCCGCCGTCAATGCCAACACCTGCGCCATCGTGCTCGAGCCCATCTTTGGCGAAGGCGGAATTCTCGAATGTTCCGAAGACTTCCTCCGCGCCTGCCGCACCCTGGCCGATCAGCATCATGCGGCGCTCATCTTCGACGAGATCCAGTGCGGCCTCGGGCGCACCGGCCACTACTTCGCTTTCCAGACTTTCGACGTTGTGCCCGACATCGTCGCCATCGCCAAGCCCATTGCCGCCGGAGTGCCGTTAGGCGCGTTCCTGTCGAAAGAACATTTCGCCTCCGCGATTTCACCCGGCCAGCACGGCACCACCTTTGGAGGAGGTCCGCTGGCCTGTCGCGTCGGCCTCGAATATCTGGCAATCGTCGAGGAGGAACGCCTGCTCGAAAACGTCGCGAAAGTCGGCGGCTATCTGCATCAGCAGCTCCAGGGACTGGTCGACAAGTACGCCGCTACCCGCGAAGTACGAGGCCGAGGATTCATTCAGGGCCTCGTGCTCGACATTCCCGCGCGCCCTCTGGTCGAACAGGGTCTGGCGGAGGGTGTACTTTTCAACGTAACCCAGGACACCGTCCTGCGCTTCCTGCCTCCCTTCCTTCTGGAAGAAAAGCACGTGGATAAAGGCATCAGGGTGCTGAAGAAGCTGCTGGGCAAGAAACGCAAGAAAACGCAGAGCGCACTTTCAGAAGTCGCGACGGCCCCATAGCTTCCGCAAGAAAAAGGGGAGCCAGAATTCAGCTCCCCGGAGTCGATAGAGGCGATATCAATCAGTAAGAACCTGTCCGCGAGGATTTCGTTGCCCATCGAAACGCAAAATCCCGAAGAAAAGTTCGTCCCCGTCGGCAAGCCCAACTCCAGCCCCGGACCCGCGCCGACGGCAGCCGTGATCGAAGAGCATTGGCTCGATCTCCCCGACGGACGCATGCGCTACCTCAAGGCTGGCTCCGGCCCGACGCTCATCCTGATTCATGGCCTGATGGGCTACTCCTTTTCCTGGAGATTCACCATCCCCGCTCTCGCGCCCCATGCCACCGTTTACGCCATCGACAATCTGGGCGCTGGATTCTCGACGGCCAACGACGGCATGGACTGCACTATGCGTGCCACCGCCCGGCGCGTCCTCCAGTTCGCCGACGCTCTCGGCATCGAAAACTTCGACTTGCTGGGAACCTCGCACGGCGGCGGCGTCGCCATCATGGTCGCAGCCATCTGCGCTGAGCGACGCATTGAGTCAAACAACGCCCGCCTCCAGCGCCTGGTGCTGGTGGCGTCCGTCAATCCCTGGTCAAAGCATGGCAGGCGGCTCGCGCCGTTTCTGGGCAGTCGTTTCGGTTCCATGCTCTTCCGCAACACGTTCGAGCGCTGGCCCCAGCTCCACGACCTCGGGCTGCGTCGCCTGTTCGGCGACAGATCGAAGATTCCGCCCGATTCGCTCGAAGGCTACCGCATTCCCATACAAAAGAATCACGTTTTCCGTCACGCGTTGCGCATCGTCAGGAATTGGACGAAAGACATCGCGGAGCTTGAAACCGCGCTTCCCAAGACCCGCGATTACCCCACGCTCCTCGTCTGGGGAACGAAAGACCGCGCCGTCGACTTTCCATCCGCCGAGCCGCTGCGCCGGAATTTTCGCGATTGCCGTCTGGTGGCGTTCGAGGGCGTCGGCCACTTGCCCTACGAAGAAGCACCCGACGATTTCAACCGCGCGCTCGTAGGTTTCCTCACGAGTTCTCAGTTCCCAGTTCTCAGAAAAAGCGGGGTTACTGAAACTGACAACTGAAAACTGACAACTGAAAACTGGTTTTTCATGCACCACGCCATCATTCAATCTCTGCGCGCCTTCATCGCCGACTACGGTTACTGGGCCGTGGCTGTGGCCTTGCTGTCGGAAAGCGCCGGCATCCCCGTCCCCGGTGAGATCACTCTCCTGCTGGCGAGTTTTCTGGCCTATCACGAACACCAACTCCACCTTGGATGGATCATCGTTGTGGCCACTTGCGCCGCCACGCTCGGCGGCGATCTGGGCTACGCCGTCGGCTACCATGGCGGACGCCACCTGCTCGATCGGTATCAGCGCGCCTTCCGGATTTCTCCCGCCACAATCAAACGCGGCGAGCAGATGTTCGCCCGCCACGGAGCAGCCGCCATTTTCTTCGCCCGCTTCATTTTCGGGCTGCGCGTTTTCGCCGGGCCGCTGGCCGGCGTTCTCCGCATGCGCTGGCGGGCTTTTGCGATCTTCAACTTCCTCGGCGCGGCCGTCTGGGTCGCCGTGATCGCCAGCGCCGGATACCTCTTCGGCCAACATTGGCACACCCTGCTGCGCGCGATGCAGCGCTTCAATATTGCAGTGTTAATCGTCGCCGGGGTCGTGATCCTGTGGTGGAGATATCGTCGCCAAACCTTGCCGGAAAATTAAGAGCGTGCCCAACTTGGCTGCTCCGACAAGTTGAGCGTTAGAACCCCGCCCCAGTTGCCTGACCCAACCGCTGCCCGTTATCCTTCTGGCCATGCCCAGCACTCTTGTCGAATGCGTTCCTAATTTTTCCGAAGGCCGCGATGCGGCCAAAGTCGATGCCATTATCGAAGCCATGAAAATTCCCGGCGTCTATCTCCTCGACCGCGAGATGGATTCCGATCACAACCGCTGCGTCATTACCCTGGTCGGCGAACGCGACGCCATTCAGGAAGCCGCCATTCGCGGCGTCGGGAAGGCCGCCGAGTTGATCGACCTCACCAAGCATAAGGGCGCGCACCCGCGCATGGGCGCAGCCGATGTCATTCCCTTTATTCCGATCGACGGCGTCACCATCGAAGACTGCGTCGCCATGGCACGCCACGTGGGAGCCGAGATTGCGAAGCGCTTCCAGATTCCGGTCTATCTCTATGAAGCCGCCGCGGCCACGCCCGAACGCCAGAACCTGGAAAACATTCGCCGCGGTCAGTTCGAAGGCATCCGCGCCGACATCGCGACCAATCCCGCGCGCAAGCCCGATTTCGGCGAGCCTCGCGTGCATCCTACGGCGGGTGCTACGGTGGTTGGAGCCCGCAAGGCTCTGGTGGCTTACAACGTCTTTCTGAATACGCCCGATGTCGATATCGCCAAGAAGATTGCCAAAGCTGTGCGCTTTTCCAGCGGCGGGCTGCGCTTCGTTAAGGGCGCGGGGTTTCTGGTGCGCGGCCTGGCTCAGGTGTCGATGAACCTGACCGATTTCGAGCAGACTCCCGTACACCGCGTCTTCGAATACGTGAAGCGCGAGGCGGCGCGCTATGGTGTCATTCCAGTTTCGAGCGAGATCGTTGGGCTGATTCCGAAGAAGGCGTTGGAACAGGCGGCGGAATGGTTTCTGCAAGTTGAAAATTTCGATTCCTCGCTGATTCTCGAAAATCGCCTGACTGCCGTAATGGGGGGCAAGATGGCCGTCGGCGGTTTACGCGCGGGAGTGGAGCCCTTCATCGAGCAACTGGCCGCTCCCACCGCGACTCCCGGAGGTGGGAGCGCTGCTGCTGCGAGCGGTGCGATGGCGGCGGGGCTGGCAGGCATGGTCGCGTCCATGTCGCGCGGCAAGAAAGCTTACGTGCAGTACGAAAGCCAGCTCAGCGAAGCCATCACTCGACTCAGTCAGCTTCGCGAAGAACTCAAGGCTGCGATTGACGCCGATGCCGAGTCTTACAATCTGGTGATGAAGGCGTACAAAGCGGCGAAAGAATCTTCGGGTGGGGATACGGCGATTAACGCGGCGCTCAAACAGGCGACCAGCGTGCCTTTGGGCGTGGCTGAAAAAGTAGTTGAGGTGGCGAAGATCGCTACGAAATTGGCGCCGATCACTAACCCGAATATGAAGTCCGATCTGACGACCGCGATTGCGCTGGCAAAGGCGGCGCTTGAAAGCGCGCTGGCGAATGTGGAGGTCAACCTGGATTCGATGAAGGACGAGGCGTTTGTCAACGAGACGCGGAAACGGGCGGCGGCGCTGAAAGGGTAGATCGGCGAAGACTGGAAACGAGTTCACCCATGAGTGACGATACAGTCGCAAGCCTGCCACCTCGCTCCCCGCGGATGCGGACATTCTGGAAAACTCTAGCAACTGTCCTGGCTGTGACAGTGTTTGCGTCAGTCTTAGTTAACCTCTCTATGCCTGCGTGGCCGGACATGACGCGCTCACCGCGGCCCTCTGAGGGCAGGGTCTATCGGGGGATCCTCAACGGTTCGGACACTTATATGAATAGGCGAGAATACTTGCTCCACTGGGTGCTAGAGGATGTGAACTTTGCGGGCGTAGCTGCATTTGCGGCAATTTATTTCTTTGTGGACCCATTCGACTACAAGCGTCGCTTGCGCCCGCTCCGTCCGCCCCGGCCGTATTGACCTGCCTGTTTTCCACGCAAACTCAGCCACCTGAAGCGTTCTAACACCAGTCCGAGGCGGAAACACTTTAGTTACCGTCCTGTCATGCGAATTCGGGACTAAAATGGCATCAGAACCGGGAGAACGAGGAAAGACCGTCAAGATCGCCAACGCACAGATTGCGGTTTGCATCTAATGTTTGCAGAACTTGGCAGAACGTGCAGTCCCGCTCTTTGGACGTCGACTCGGACGTTGTTCTGGCTTTACGCTGCATTTCGAGAAATGGTTTTGAGGAACTCTATGAAGAAAATGTGTTTTGCGGTATTGCTTCTCTGCGCGACGGCTAGCTTTGCCATGCCCATCGCATCGTCGGCGCGCGCCATGGTGCCTTCGGAACTTCAGCAACTGATCGGCGTCGACTACCGCGCGCTCAAGGATTCGCCCACGGCGCAGGCGCTGAAAGACAAAGTCATGCCGCAAAACCTCAAGGATCTTGAGACCGCGCTGAAGGGCATCGGCATCAGCTCCGACCGCGATCTCGACCAACTCGATTTCGCCTCGTTCCGCACCGAGAAGAAGGGCATTCAAACCATCGGCGTGGCGCAGGGGTCGTTCTCCGCCAAGGCCGTCCTCAAGAAGATGAAGCTCAAGAAGATCTCAGGCGTCAAATACGGCACGGCCACCATTTATCCGATGGATAGCGGTCTGGTCATGACCTTCCTCGACGACAACACTCTCGCCTTCGGTGAAGAGGCGTCGCTGAAGAGCGCGCTCGATACCCGCGACGGCAAGCGTCCCTCGCTCGATTCCAATCCGGTCATGTCGGAACAGATGGCGGCGGTCGATAGCGGCCCGCTGTGGAGCGTCCTCGATCAGCAGGGAACCCAGGCCATCATGATGTCGGCGATGGGCGATGCCGCCGGGAAAGTCGGCGACTACGACAGCCTTAAGAAGCGCATTCAGGCGTCCCGCTACACCATGAGCTTTCAGACCGGAGTGAACTTCGATCTGACGGTTCAGACTGCGGACTCGATGACCGCAGCCACGTTGTCGACGGTGCTCAAGGGCGTCATCCTTTATAAGAAGATGGGCGCCAGCAAGGACGAGAAGACTGCCTATGATTCCGCCACCGTCGACTCCGACGGCTCGAACTTGCAACTCCACTTCAAGAGCGACGACCAGAAATTCCAAGCGCTGATGAGCACGCCGCTATTCGCGGCCGTTTCGCACTAAGCAGTATCGAACCGTCAACCACCAAGGGCACGAAGAGGCACGAAGGAACGGCCGCAGTTAGACACCTTCGTGATACTTCGTGTCCTTTGTGGTTAAGGACTGTGGAGCCGGCCAACTCCCTCACCAAAACTGAACATATTGACCGTACACCCGTCACATTCTGACGCGGCGCGCTTTGCTATAAGAATGGACAGGGTCTCAGGAATCCCCTCCGATTCCGAAGTCTCGGACACGAGGGGATGGGTATGTGCGGCCGCTGTCAACCATTTCTGTTCACGATTCGCAATTTCTTCCGTGTAGTTATTTTCCGCGTAGTTCTCTTTCAACTCATTTTTATTCTTGTCGCTTCCATCACCTGGGGGCAGGACGCGTCCACGGGCGCGTTGCGCGGGGTCGTGTTGGATGCCTCGGGCGCCGCGGTCACGAATGCGGACATCGTGGCGATTCGGGTGGAGACGGGAATCCGCTATCACTCGGCCACGGATTCGGCGGGGCGATTCGTGGTCGACATGCTGCCTCCGGGAACGTACTCGGCGCGGGCGGAGGCGGAAGGAATGTCGCCGCAGATTTCTCCGGCGATTCGAGTGGAGCTGGGAGCGGCGACGCAGCTGACGTTCAAGTTGAGAGTGGCCGGCCCGAGGGAATCGATCACCGTGTCGGACGATCCGCGGGTGGAGACGAATCCAAGTTCGATCTCGGCGCTGGTGGATGATAAGGCGATCGCGGATCTGCCACTGAACGGGCGACGGTTCACCGATCTGCTGCTGCTGGCGCCGGGAGTAACGCAGGATCCGCGAGATTTGACGGGAGGTTCGAACGGCGATCTCTCCTATGGCGGCATTCGCGGATACAACAACAGCTTCCTGGTGGATGGTGGCGACAACAACAACGGTTTCTATGGGCAAGCGATGGGGCGATACCGCTCGCCCTACCAGTTTTCAAACGAATCGGTGCAGGAGTTTCGCGTGCAGTCGAGCGGCTATGGGTCCGAGTCGGGACGGGCTGGCGGCGCGGTCGTGAACGTGGTCACCAAGTCGGGCACGAACACGTGGCACGGCAGCACCTTTTATTATTTGCGCGACAGTTCCTTAGGGGGAGCTGCGCCTCCATTTGTGGGCTTCGATCCCCACAATGAGCAGCACCAGTTTGGAGCGACGGTTGGAGGGCCGATCCAGCGCAGCAAGACGTTCCTGTTTGCGGGTTACGATCAGCACATCTTCAATGTTCCGGCGGTGGTGGAATTCCTCAACGGTTCAATGACGGTCGCGCCGCGGCAGGGCACTTACCCGAGTATTTTGGATTACGAAGTCTGCAATCCGGCGATTGGAGGTTCGGCGTGCGATCAGGCCATTGTGCCCGGATGCCCGCCTGCCAGCGAAGGTGGGCCGCCCTGTGCTGCTCCGAACGCGTTGGCGGCGGCGGTGCAACTTTCACAGAATGGAGGGACGAAACGCGCGCAATTGTTGGGAGAGACGGGATCGGTAAAGCTCGACCGAGTACTCTCGGCGCATCAGTATCTTTCGCTGCGGGTGAGCACGGCGCGGTCTTACGGGACGAACAACGTCACGTTCGATTCGGGGAGTCCAATTACGAATGATGCTCTGAGCGCGAATGGGGAAGAGAACGTAGAGACTGAAACCGCATCGCTCAGTTTGTCGAGCGGCATTACGCCGCGGCTGACGAGCCATCTACGGGCGCAGTTTTCGCAGGATCGGGAACAGCTGTTTCCGAATACGACCGGAACACAAGGCGACATCTACGACTGGATGGAGGATTTTGGCCAATCCTCGACTTTGCCGCGGCAGACGCGGGAGCACCGGCTGCATCTGGCGGAGACCTTGAGTTGGAGCCGAGGGCGCAACGAGTGGAAGTTCGGCGCCGACGGGATGCGAACCTGGGACTATAACTTCTTTCCCTCGATGTTCGCCGGAAAATATATCTTCGACGACATTTATGTGGATCCGTTCACATTTGTGCCGGAGCCCGCGAACGGGGGCAACCTGAAGCTGACTCCACTGCGGGCGTATGCGCACACCATCATGCCGAGTTGGGATTGGGATGCCGGCAGTTGGACTGGACCTTCCGCGAACCTGGCGCGATATTACGAGCAAAGTTTTGGCAATCCGGTATCGCATCCTGACAGCAACGACTACGCGGCGTTTGTGCAGGACACGGCGCGCCTCACGCCGCATCTCAGCTTGAGCCTGGGAGCGCGCTACGATTTGCAGACATTTTCAAAGCAAGGAATGCAGGTGAATCCGCTCTGGCCGCAAGTGGGGAAGATGCCGCTGAATGGGACAAACTTTGCGCCGCGGGTGGGACTGGGCTATGCATTCGGCACCGACCGTCCGGTGATGGTGCGGGCGGGATTTGGAATTTTCTATACGCGGCTTCCGGGAATTTATCAGTCGTCGGTGATCAACAACAATGGGCTGAGCGACAATTTTCTTTCCCTGGACAACGCGGATTACTACCAGAACCAGGTGTTTCCTTCCTATCCGAATGCGGCGGTGAACTGTCCGCGGGGTCCGGTGGCATGCACAATGCCGACTTGGCTGCAGCCGTATGCGACCGCTGAGGTCTCTGCGTTTGCGCCGGATTTCAAGACGCCTCGGGTGCAGCAGGCAAGTCTGAGCCTGGAGCGCGAGGTGAGCCGCGGTTTGACCGGCACTGTGTCGTATTTGTATGTGCATGGCGTGGATATGATCCGAGCGGAGGACGTGAATCTTCCGCGGCCGACCTATTACAGTTATCCGATTTACGATCCGACTGGCTCTACCTTTCAAAATGCTTTTTATAACGTGCAGTCGTTTGCCACATGGCAGACGAGTGCCAGCATCAGTTGTCCGTATCCGCCGTGCATCAATCCACTGGCGCGGCCGATCCCGCAACTGGGAGCCGTCGACCAGTTTCAGAGCGCGGGCGCGAGCTTTTATAACGGCATGACGGTGTCGCTGCGCAAGCGAATGTCGAAGGGCATGGATTTCCGGTTGGCGTATACCTGGGCGCACGCGATCGACAACGGACAGGATGCTCCCACGACAGCAACGTCAACAGTGCAGAACCCGTTCGCCCCGAAACTCGAGAAAGCGTCGAGCGTGACGGATCAGCGGCAGCGGCTTTCGATTTCCGGAATCGAAGAGCCAAATCCGTTTGCGGGGGGACAGAAAGTCTTGGCGGCGCTGTTCGATCACTGGAAAATCTCGGGGATCATGACGTTTGGCAGCGGCCGGCCGGCAAACGCCACGGTGGAGGGAGATCCCAATCAGGACGGGAACTTGGGCAATGACCGGTTAGCGGGCTACGGGCGCAATGCGTTTACCGGTCCGGACTACGCGACCATGGATCTGAGGTTGGGAAGAACGTTAAATCTGGGCGAGCATCTTCATCTACAGTTGAATGCCGAGTCGTTCAATCTGTTCAATCGCGACAATCAGACCTACCAGGTGAGCGACAACGGCTACTACAATCTGGCGGGACAGTTCATCAAATACACGCAATACCCGGTGTCAGGAGGAGCGCCTTATCCCGCGTATTATCAGCAACCTGCGAGCTTAATGAAACCCATGGGCGCGTTTGCTCCGCGACAAATGCAGATGTCGATGCGGCTGAATTTCTGAAAGGAAGTGAAGATTTCTGCACATTCGACTTGACTTAGGGGTAGATTGCTTGCCATAACTAGTGAGTCCCGTTGGACGAGCAGGGGGGTGTAGTCCCGTTGGCGGAAATTCGACTGCAAGAGGGAGAGTCCCTCGAAAACGCATTACGGCGGTTTAAGCGGAAGGTACAAACTGAGGACATTATTAAGGAAGTAAAGCGTCACTCGTTTTACCTGAAGCCCGGCGAGAGAAAGCGCGTAAAGGAAGCGCTAGCTCGCAAGCGTAGCCGCAAGAAGGCACGTAAAGAGCAGGACTAAGCAATTACGGGCCGTTCGCGCAGGCGGACGGCCCGTGCCCTGTTAGGTTTAGGCGGTATCGAAGTTCTTGTTCGGAAAATGTAACAAGATGGATTTGTTGCTTCGTAGATTTGTAATACGCAGTAAGCTTCAAAGCTTTGAGAGTTGGAGATGCCGCAAGTAGCGTCTCTGAGAAGCAAAAAAAGCAAGAACCGCGCGGGTGCACACCGCACGGCGGGCCGAGTCCAGGGGTAAGCACGAGGGGATATAAGTCTCCTGCCCACGTTGTGAACCGGATCCTTCCCTATTCGGGTCTCCCGTGCAGAGCAGGGATGCGCTGGGAGCGCCTCTCCAATGGAATACCGGGATAAGGTTTTAAAGTGCATCGATTGTGGCACGGATTTCGTGTTCACCGCCGGCGAACAGCTGTTCTTCCACGACAAGAAGTTCACGAACGAACCCAAACGCTGCAAAAACTGCAAGGGCAAACGAGTCTCCGTGCTCGGATCGGCGTCGCACGGTTCGCCGCGCGGACACTCGTACGTGAAGACCGAAACCCGCACGAACTGTTCGCAGTGCGGTAAGGATACGACGGTGCCGTTCCGTCCGACGCAAGGACGCCCGGTGCTATGCCGCGACTGCTTTCAGCAGGGGCGGCGGGTCGCCAGCGCCTGATTGTTCACTGACGTCTGTCGAAGTGGGGCCAGTGGGACTTCTCATCCCGCTACGCGGTCTGCTTGTTGTGCCTTGGAAGTCCCGACAAATACCTCACGACGCTTTCTGTGCACGCACGGCGGCTTCGGCCACAGCCACCATTCGTTTAGTAGTATAGGAGCGTGGCTCGCTTCTACATAGAAAATTTCGGCTGCCGCGCTACGCAAGCCGACGGTGCGGCGCTAGAACGGCAATTTCTGGAGCGCGGACTGGAACGCGCTCGCGCGGCGCGCGATGCTGAGATTGTCGTCCTGAATACCTGCACCGTGACCGAGGGTGCCGATAAGGACGCTCGCGCGTCGATACGGCGGTTACAGCGCGTCAATCCGGATTGCCGCATTCTGGTAACCGGCTGCTATGCACAGCGTGCGCCGCAGGAACTGGCGGCGCTGCCGGGCGTGACGTGGGTGGTGGGTAATTCGCACAAGCATCAGGCAGCGGAGATTGCGACTTCTTCCTTTGTTTCTTCCGACGACCAGCCTTCCTCTTCGGCGGATTCGCCCGCAACTTCCGGCTTCGTGCCGCTCGCGCAAATTTCCGGGAGTCAAACTGGTCAGGTGACGGTGGGCGATATTTTTGCGCACACGGAACTGATGGCGGCTCCGGTATTTGAAGCGGCCAACGAGCGCACGCGTCCGAACCTGAAAGTGCAGGATGGATGCGACAATCGCTGCTCGTTCTGCGTGATTCCTTACGTTCGCGGCCAAAGCCGTTCGTTGCCCAAGGAGCGAGTCATCGCCGAGGTGCGGACGCTGGTCGACTCCGGTTATCGCGAAGTGGTGATTTCGGGAATCAATTTGGGACGGTGGGGAAGGGACTTGGAGGTCGTTGGTCGTCAGTCGTCAGTCGTTGGCGAACAACTGCCTTTCAGTTCGGTGATTCCCTCAGCGGGGCAGCCTGAGTGGAACCGTGAGCGACCAACGACTAACGACCAACGACTTGTCGATCTGGTTCACGCCATCCTTGATCGCACTTCTTTGGAGAAACTCCGAATCAGTTCCGTCGAACCCATGGACTGGAGCGACGTTCTGATTAATCTCGTCGCCTCCTCACCGCGGATCGCGAAACATGCGCATGTGCCGATGCAATCGGGGAGCGACGCCGTGTTGCGACGGATGCACCGCAAATACAGGCCGTGGCATTACCGGGAGAAAATCCTGAAGATTCGAGCGGCCATGCCCACCGCAGCCATCGGCGCCGACGTGATGGTCGGATTTCCCGGCGAGACGGATGCGGAGTTTGACGAAACGCGGCGCCTGATCGAAGAACTGCCGTTTACTTATCTGCACGTTTTCACCTATTCGGCACGTCCCGGAACGCCTGCGGCGGAGCAGCCAGCGCAGGTTCCGGTAACAGTGGCGCGGGAGAGAAACCGCGTGTTACGGGAGATCGCATGGGCGAAGAAGACGGCATTTATGCTGTCGTTGGTGGGGACAGCAGTCGAAGCGATTACGCTGCAGACGGGCGGATCGGAATTCACCGAGGCGCTGACGGAAAATTATCTAAAAGTAAAGGTTTGCGGACGACACGAAGCAAACCTCTGGATGGATTTGAACATCGAAGGAGTGGATGGCGAAATGCTCGAAGGCCGGCCCGCCACGAACGGTGCAAGCTTGTCGTTAAAAGCGTTGGGTGCCGCATTGAGTAACTCAGGAGTGCACCGCACCGAACAAACGAATTGACCTGTAACCGTTTAGCGGCTTACTATACCCGTAGTTCTTAAATGCAGGAGAGCTTCGAACTCATGTCGCAGTCAGCGTTTCGGTCTGCTCTGTGCTGTTTGTTGATGGCCGCGTTTCCGGCGCAAATGATGCTGGCCGGCGAGACGCCATCGGCCATGTTGTACACGAATGGCGCGGCTTGGTTGAACGGGAGCGACGTGCCGAAATCGGCAGCTGTTTTCTCTGGAGACCTGTTGCAGACGCGGGCCGACTCGACGGCTAGTATTCAATCCAATGGATCGAGCGTGATGGTCCTGGCGGATTCGCTGGTGAAATTTGAAGGGCCGGTGGTGGAACTGGAGCATGGTGCGGTGCGCGTGACGACGTCGCGCGGAATGGCGGCGCGCGCCGGCGATGTGACGGTGAAACCCGCAGCCAATGCGTGGACTGAGTTTCAGGTGACCGATGTCGACGGACGCGTGCAGATCGCCGCCAACAAAGGCGACCTCACGGTGCAAGACGACAAGGGAACGACTACCGTGGCGCAGGGGACGCAGACCACGCGCGACGACACGACCGACACCGCGAAAAAGAAGAAAAAAGCCCGGCACGGGAACGGAGCCGAGACGGCCGCGAAGGGTGGGATTATGAGTTCGACGCCGGTGGTCTACGGCGGACTGGCAGCCATAGGCGGGGCAACCGTATGGGTGTTGACACGGTCGGGAGCTCCGGTGAGTCCGAGTTGCCCGTCAAGCTGTCCGTGATTGCTTGCCAGTGAATGTTTTGCCCGTGAATGTGTTCCCGCAATTTCTTGGTGTGAGTTTTCCCTCTGAGCCCCGTCCCATTTTCTCCGGGGTGGGCGACTGATCCATGTCCCGCTACGTATCCTACCGAGACTTCGATTGGATCCTGTTGGGCTTCGTTCTTGTGATCTGCGCGCTGGGCGTGGTGCAGATTCACAGCGCGACCGAACACACCAAGTTCTCCGGTGCTCACATCAAACAAATCTATTGGGTTCTGGCGGGCGTGGGCGCGATGTTTCTGGTCAGCCTGCTCAATTATCAGGCCGTGCTGGAGCAAGTTCACTGGATGTACATCGCCGCGCTGGCATCGCTCATCGCGGTGCTTCTGTTCGGCCAGAAGTATCTCGGGGCCAAGCGCTGGATCAAGATGCCAGGAGGCGGACATTTTCAGCCCTCGGAGTGGGTCAAGCTGATCCTGATTCTGGCGGTGGCGAAGTATTTTGCGGATTTGCATGAGCGCGAACTCTCGTGGCCGGATTTTCTCAAGGCGGGCGCGATCGTCGGTTTTCCAATGTTGATGGTACTGCGGCAACCGGACCTGGGGACGGCGCTCACCTATCTGCCTGTAGCCGTCATGGCTCTGTTTCTGGGCGGACTGCGCTGGAAGCAGGCGCTGATTGTGCTGGCGATCGCCGGACTCATCGTCCCGGTGGCCTGGCACAAAGTGCTGAAGCCGTATCAGAAGGAAAGGCTGACGAGTTTCATGCATCCGGAAGCGGACAGCCAGGGCTCCGGGTATCAAGTCGATCAATCGAAGATTGCCGTCGGTTCCGGAGGAATCTTCGGCAGCAGCCAGGGTTCACAGACGCATCTGGCGTTTCTCCCCGTGCCGCAGACCGACTTTATTTTTGCCGCGTTCGCCGAGGAACATGGGTTTGTAGGAGCTCTGGGGGTTCTGCTGTTATACTTTATAGTGCTGATGCGGTTGACTCAGAATGCCCAAACGGCGCCCGACCGCGCCGGAGCATTTCTGGTCATGGGTGTGGTGGCTGTGCTTAGCTTTCACATTCTGGTCAACGTCGGCATGGTGGTGGGCTTTATGCCCGTCACTGGAATACCTCTGCCGCTCATGAGTTACGGTGGATCTTCCGTTCTTTTCATGTTTTTGGCGCTGGGAATCGTAATGAACGTCCGCATGCGCCGGTTCGTGAACTGAGACGGTCGGCAGAAGTTGGGGTGCCATTTTTCACAACGAAAACGGCGCCGTGAAATAAGATTAAGCTGGAATTACAAAAATCAAGCTTCAGGAACGAAACGAAAGATAACGAAGGCCCTCGCGAAAAAGGAGGGCAGAATGCCGGCAGAAGTCAAAAGCCGGACAGGATTGAAGCCGGTCAGGCGGGGAACGGCCCCCTCAGCGTGAACGCGAGGAGTGGCCACAGACCTGACGGAAGGCTTAACGCGATCAGTGCAGACGAGGAATCACAATTCACTGCAGTGTGTGTCCCGGGGAGAACTCCAGGACCGCGCCCGCTCCCACCCGGAGCGGCGCTGAACGCTATCGATCTCTTGGTCCGCCTTGCGCTTCTGTTCCGGTAAAGAAACCGGAGTAGAAATGAACAAGGAATTGTACGTATCGACCACGCCCCACGAAACCAAAGTGGGGATCACGGAAGACGATCAACTCGCAGAAATTTACCTCGAGCGGGAAAACGAATACACCTTAGCCGGCTCGATTTATAAAGGCCGGGTCACGCGCGTGCTGCCAGGCATGCAGTCGGCCTTTGTGGACATTGGATTGGAACGCGACGCCTTTCTGTACGTCTCCGATTTCATGGATCTGGAACAGCAGGATGAAGACCTGGATGAAGCGATCCCGGCCAATCGTCCGGTGACCGAAACGCGTCCGCGCAACGGCGCGGAGGCGGGTGGCTCGGCAATAAATAATGATGAAGCGCAGCCGGGTGAATTTGGCGCCGCAGCCGGTGAAGAACTGGAAGCCTCGTCGGCGGCAGCGCCGGGCAACAGCGCCGGCGCTTCCAGCGACTTTCGCGGACGCCGGCGTCGCCGTGGACGTGGCGGAGAACGCGGTGGGCGCGGCGAGCGCCCGGCGCGCAGCGAGGTTAGAAGCGAAGTCGGCAACGACGTTCGCACCGAATCCAGCGCTGATTTTTCCAGCGAACCAGTGAGTGAACCGCGCCCTGAGCCCCGCAGCGACTCACGCAACGAACGCTCCAGCCGCGGCGACCGCGCAGGTCGTGACTCGCGATTCCAGCGCCCGACGCCGGCCGCGCGCACGGGCCGCGATTACGATTACGGGCCGCCTCCGGGATATCAGCCGATTGTGCTCCCCGGCGAGTCGATTTCAAAATACCAACGCCAGGGGCTGGGCCAGAGTCAGACTCAAGGCGCGGCTGCGACGGCGGAAATTTCACCCACTGGGACGCTCCCGGTTTCCTCCTCCATCCCAGCGAATTTCCCGGAGGATGAGCCGATCTTTGCCAGCGACGGGTCTGCCGCCGCTTCCGCCGTGGCTGTTGAGTCGCTTCATGAACAGCATGAGCACGCGCTGCAAGCGGAAGTTCATCATCGCGACGAAGCGCATCTGAGCGCTCCGAGCCAAGCACCCGAAGTCGGGCACGAAGCGCACGAAGCAATCGAAGCGCGCAACCAGACTCGACCGCAGGTCGAAGATTACCCGGCTCTGCGGACGCCCGAACACGATTCGTCGCACGGGACCGGCTTTGCGGCCGCTCCGAAAGTTGCCCAGGACTTTACCCAACATCCCGCTGAGCTTTCGCATGAAGTTATGCGCGCGGCCGGCCACGGCGCGGTTGAGGAGCAGGAGATCGAAGAGGAAGAAGTCGACCTTGCGTCCTATGGAGAAGAGCCGGGTGACGACGACGGTTTCGAGGAGACGGAAGAAGAGACGCACGCGCCCGGCGGAGAGCGATCGGGATCGGATGTGATGCAGCCCGCTCCTGGGGAGGTAGCCCTTGAACCGGCAGCGAATGGCGAAGCGCTTCCCGAAGCTGCTCTCGAAGCCCAAGTCGAAGCCGAAGAGCGAGAAGCCGAGGAATTGGAACTCGAAGAGGCGCAAGCGGAGGCCGAAGCGTTGTTGGAGGCGGAAGCGATTGGCGACGGTACGGTGGATGCGAGCGCTGTAGTGCGCGGTCCCGCGCCGGAAGCCATGCTCGTGCAGCGCACCCAGCGCCGTGCACCGGAGCGTGGGCCCGATCGCGGAACCGATCGAGGCCGCGGACGCCGCGGCGGTGGACGCCGCTTCCGCAGTCGCGAGAACACGGTGGTGCCGCAGATCAGCGAACTGCTTAAGGAAGGGCAGGAAGTGCTGATCCAAATCGCGAAAGAACCGATCGCGAAAAAGGGTGCGCGCATCACCAGTCATATCGCGCTTCCCGGACGCTTTCTGGTCTTCATGCCGACCGTGAATCACACGGGCGTGTCGCGCAAGATCGCATCGGAAGAAGAGCGGCAGCGTCTGAAGCGGATCATTCAGAGCGAGCGCGAAAATGGCGGCGGCGGTTTTATTGTGCGCACCGCGGCGGCCGGCGCATCCGATGAGGAACTGCGTGCCGACATTCGCTTTCTCAAAAACCTGTGGACCGAGATCAAGTCTCGCTCCGACAGCAGCAAGGCTCCAGCCCTCATCTATCACGACCTGAACGTGGTCGAGCGGGTGCTGCGCGATCAGGTGAGTTCGGATTTCTCCGCCATCTGGGTCGACACCGAGCAGGAATACGAACGCATTCTGCGCTTTGCGAATCGTTTCCAGCCCGGCCTGGTCAGGCGCGTCAAACTCTATACGAAGGAGACGCCCCTCTACGATCAGTTCGGTTTGAACGAGGAAATCAACAAGGCGCTGAAGTCGAAAGTCTGGCTGAAGAGCGGTGGCTACATCGTCATCAATCAGACTGAAGCGCTCGTCGCCATCGACGTCAACACCGGCAAGTACGTCGGCAAGACGGCGCGCCTCGAAGACACCATCGTGAAAACAAACGTGGATGCGATCAAGGAGATCGTCCGCCAGGTGCGGCTCCGCGATCTGGGCGGCATCATCATCATCGACTTCATCGACATGGACGAGCGCCGAAACCGGCAGAAGGTGATGCAAGCGCTGGAAGAGGCGCTACGCCTGGATCGGGCGCCGTCCAAGGTGCTGCAGTTCAACGATTTCGGGCTAGTGGCGATCACGCGCAAACGCGTGAAGCAGTCGCTCGAACGCACGATTGGATCGCCGTGTCCATATTGCCAGGCCACGGGCTTCGTGAAAGCGGTCAACACAATCTGCAACGAGATCTATGTCGAGATGCGCAAGATCTCGAGTCATCTGGAACACACCGACGTGATGCTGCGCGTGAATCCGGAGGTTGCGAAAGCGCTGAAGGCGGACAACGCGCGTCTGCTGAATGAAATGGAAGAACTTACAAAGAAAACGATCATCGTGAAATCGGATCCGGCCCTGCATCAGGAGCAATTTGATATTCACTAGAAGCTAGCGTTGGCTGCAGTTCAGAATACTGGGTGCGATCGAAAGGGACAGGCGTGCCGCCTGTCCCTTATTTTTAGCGGAGGCTGTCGAGACCGTCCAGTCTTCGCCAAGGTGTACAAAACTGACCATTCTGCAAGGCTGAAATCCGCCATACTCCTAGGGAAACACCAAACCATGTGCAAGACCGGCTGGGCGCCGGATTTCAGATCGTTTCCAAGGAGGCAACAAGATGAGGCCAAGTACTCAGGATCAGGTTGCAGGCAAGATTCACGAAGTGAAGGGCGCAATCAAGCAAAAGGTTGGTCACGTGACAAACAATCCCGACATGGAAGGCGAGGGTACCGGCGAAAAGCTAGCAGGGAAGGTGCAAAAGAAAATCGGCCAGGTGGAAAAGGTCTTCGAAAAGCCGTGAAACCCGTTGTTGTTCCGCATCGGGAACAGGCGTAACGATAGGTTGCTTCTTATGCCACCGCGATAAGAGTTGCCGCCTCGGCGATGC
>Ga0187890_10000298_pt1 | contig 35214 bp, 31 predicted proteins | sample June2016WEW_21_1_FD_133005 | JGI IMG/M metagenome (GOLD analysis project Ga0187890, IMG submission 133005) | Peatland microbial communities from SPRUCE experiment site at the Marcell Experimental Forest, Minnesota, USA - June2016WEW_21_10 | ecosystem: Environmental > Terrestrial > Soil >... | reverse complement strand
CCCGCATTGATGAGACTTACCTCGATGCCTTCGGCATTCCTGGCCTTGATAAACCTTTCGGCCGCCACTAACAGGTTGGTATTGAAACTGCCGCAAAGACCCCGGTCTGCGGTAACCAGCAGAAGCTCAACCGTTTTCACTTCCTCTTTTGGCGTGAGCAGCGCGTATTCACTGGCATCCTCCACCCCAGCCGCAAGCCGTCCGATGAACTCCCGGAACTTAAGAGCATATGGGTGGAATTTTTCCATATTCTGCTGGGCGCCGCGAAGTTTGGCCGCGGCTACCATATTCATAGCCTTGGTAATCTGCGAGGTCTTCCTGACGGCTTCTATCTTTCTCTTTATATCTCTTAGAGTTGCCATGTCTCATCTGTCCTCTGGTTTATTCCGAGGCCATTAGGCCTGGAAAACCCCCGCAAATTCCTTCAGGGCTGCAGCCATTTTCTCGTCGAGAGAATCGCTGATGATGTTCTTCTCTTTTATTTCGGCCAAAATCTCCGGGTGTTTCCGCTCTATGAAAGCCAACATCTGCTGCTCGTACTGGCCGACTTTCTCAACGGGAATCGAATCAAGGAAACCCCTTGTGCCCGAATAGAGCGACATGACCTCTTTTTCCGCCGGCATTGGCTGATACTGGGGCTGCTTGAGCAGTTCGACGAGGCGAATACCCCTGTTCAACTGGGCCTGGGTCGATTTATCGAGGTCGCTTCCGAACTTCGCGAAAGCCTCGAGTTCGCGGTACTGGGCCAGCTCAAGGCGCAGCTTTCCGGCTACTTGCTTCATTGCTTTTGTCTGAGCGGCGCCGCCGACGCGTGAGACCGAGAGGCCGACGTTAATGGCTGGACGCACACCGGCGAAGAAAAGGTTGGGTTCTAGATAAATCTGGCCATCGGTAATCGAAATAACATTTGTGGGGATGTAGGCTGAAACGTCGCCGGCCTGGGTCTCGATGATAGGCAAGCCCGTGAGCGAACCGCCTCCGAGTTCCTTATTGAGCTTGGAGGACCGCTCCAGAAGTCTGGAGTGGTTGTAGAAAATATCGCCGGGATAAGCTTCGCGGGCAGGCGGACGGCGCAGAAGCAGTGAAACCTGCCGGTAAGCGGTAGCCTGCTTTGAGAGGTCATCGTAGATGATGAGGGCATGTCCACCTTTGTCTCGATAGTACTCACCCATAGACGTTCCGGCATAGGGTGCTACGAACTGGAGCGCGGCAGGGTCGCTGGCAGTGGCGGCCACAACGATCGTGTAATCCATCGCGCCGTGCTTGCGAAGCGTTTCGACGACCTGTGCAACGGTGGATCTTTTCTGGCCGACCGCGACGTAAATACAGATTATGCCGCTGTCTTTCTGATTGATTATAGTGTCGACTGCGATAGCAGTCTTGCCGATCTGGCGGTCACCGATGATGAGTTCGCGCTGCCCTCGGCCAACCGGAGTCATTGCGTCGATTGCCTTGAGACCGGTGTACATCGGCTCGTTAACGGACTGCCTTGCAATAACGCCCGGAGCTATGACCTCGATTCTGCGGAATTCGGTCGCCGCGATGGGGCCCTTGCCATCGAGCGGGTTTCCAACCGAGTCTATAACCCGGCCGAGAACCGCATCACCAACCGGAACCTCGGCGATACGGCCGGTCCGTCTCACCTCGTCGCCCTCTTTGATGTTGAAGTCTTCGCCCATGATGGCGACACCCACATTGTCCTCTTCGAGGTTGAGGGCCAGTCCGTAGATGATTCCATGCGGCGTGGGGAACTCAAGCAATTCCATTGACATGCACTTTTCGACTCCGTAAACGTGGGCAATACCGTCGCCTACGGAGAGCACCCGTCCGGTTTCGCTGAGATCGACCTTCTTCTCGTAATCCTTGATCTGTTCTCTGATGATCTGGCTGATTTCTTCTGCTCTGATTTCCATTTATCCTACCGCACCCCTCTTCAAAGATTCTCTAAAATTGAGCAACTGACGCTTTACGCTGCCATCTAGGACAAAATCGCCGATCTGAGCAAAAACTCCCCCAAGCAGAGAAGTATCCTGCTCAAATTCGACGACAATCTTCTTTCCAATTTTTTTCTCCAAAGCTGCAGCGATCTCCTCGATCTCGGCAGTCTCTAACTTAAAGGCCGCTTTGACCTTTGCCCTCGCGATATTGGAATATTCGTCTATTAACCTGTGAAAGTAGTCAACAATTTCGGGCAGGTGCTGTATACGTTTTTTCTCGACCAGAAGATTGAGAAAGCTGTTCATGATCGGCGAGAGTTCCAACTGGGCGGCCACTTTCTGAAAAAGATCCTTTTTTACGGCTTCCGGGTAAAGAGGATTCCGCAGAGCGTTTCCTAGATCGGGGAGATCTTTGAGGACCCCATTGAAGCCGTCCAACTCCGTTCCATACTGTTCGATCGCCTTTTTCTCCTGGGCGAGACTGAACAGGGCCTTTGAATACCGTTTCGCAATGACTTGATTTTTCACTTCGCCTCCACCACCTTTGTCATAAATTCACGGACCAGACGTTGCTGGTCCTCAGCCCTCATTTTCTTTTCGATAATATCCTGGGCGGCGTCTACGGACAGGTCGGCCACTTCGTCCTTGAGACTGTCGCGGGCAGCCTGAATCTCTTGCTGAATGGCGATCTGAGCCTGCTGCTTTATATAGTCCGCCTCCCGGTGGGCAGCCTCAATGATTTTTCCCCTTTCGGCTTCGCCTTCAGCAATCAGTTCATCAACAATTTTTCTCGTATCCTCTTCCAGGGAGGCGAGCCTGACCTGCACCCGTGAAAATTCGGACCTGGCTTCAGAGGTCTTGGCCTCCAGTTCGGCAAGCAAACGTTGAATCTCAACCCTGCGCGAGTTGAGGAAGTTGGCAATAGGCTTTCTGAGAAGTTTTACCAGGATAACAGCCACAATAACAACGGCGACCGTACGATATGCAAAGTCAATCCAATTCAAGTGGTGGCCCCCTTCGGCCTCCGAGGCAAAAGCGGTGCTCAGCCAGGCGAAATAGAGCACTATCCCCCAAAGGGGCGCAAATTGCTTGGATCTCATCATCTTTCCCTTAAGACTCGCATGCATTTAAATCTTCCTCCCCAGAATCTTCTGCGCCAGGTCAACAGAAAAGGACTTCACCTGCTGCTTGAGATCCTTTCGAGCGACCGCGATATCCTTCTGAATCTTTTCGTGCAATTGCTGAACCGTTGCGGCCGTCTGCTCCGAAGACTGGCGCAGCAGTTCCTTCTCCTGCTCATATCCTGCGGCCTTGAGCTCCTGAATTCTCTGAGCCCCCGTTCTCCTGGCATCCTGAAGACCCCGGTCGTATTGTAGGAGTGCGGCTTGCGCCTGTGCTTCCAGGCTTTGGATACCTTCCTCTTTTTCCGAAATCAGTTTCTTTCTCTGCGCCACTATCCGCCGGATCGGACGGTACAAAATGAAGTTCATCAGGAAGAGAAAAATCAGGAAATTGGCCATCTGGATAAAAAGCGAGACATTAATTTCAATCATCTTACCCTATCCTCCACGTTGACTGCCGGCAAATACAAAACATCACAAGCACATTTGGGCACGCCTGCCCGGCTACCCAAATAAAACGGGCAAAACTGACATTTCAAACTAAAAACGGACCCTTAGCATGAGCGAGGTTACTAGCACAGGTCAACAGTGTTGGCAAGCGAAAAGCGAGAACAATCGCAATCTTAATAAGAAGAAGGGATTGTGATATTTTTAACATTGTTCGAGGCCTTTAGTGCGTTTGGAACACGTAGCGTCGCATGCTCACATTTTCTATCAACCCGATTGCCAGACAGAGGGTAATGAGCGAGGAGCCGCCGTAACTTACGAAAGGAAGTGTAATTCCCACTACCGGGAGCACTCCGATCACCATGCCAATATTGATGAATGCCTGCCAAAGAATGAGTGCGCTCATCCCAACCACAACCAGGGAACCAAACCTGTCCCGCGATCTTGTCGCAACCCTTAGTGTAAGAAAAATAAGCAGGCAGAACAATAGAATGAGAGCGGCACACCCTACAAAACCCCATTCTTCGGCCCAAACTGAAAAGATGAAATCCGTATGTTTCTCCGGCAAAAAATGAAGTTTATTTTGGGTCCCGTTCAGGAAGCCTTTTCCCCAGAGCATTCCTGAACCAATAGCAATCTTTGACTGCCTGATATGGTACCCGGCGCCAAGGGGATCGAGGTCGGGACTAAGAAGTATCAGGATGCGGCGCTTCTGATAAGGTTTAAGGACGTGTTCCCACACTGGCACGATGAGCGGAATGACGGTCAAAATCAAAACGGCTAGGTATTTCCATCGGACGCCCACAAAAAAAATCATCGTGGTTGCAATGGCCATCAGCGAGATTGCCGTGCCAAGATCGGGTTCGGCAAGAACCATCAACACCGGGAAAACAACGAAGCTCACAGGAAGGATCAGTTTCTTTATGGCCGGGAAGCTGGTTATCTCCAGCGATGAAAAATAGCCGGCCAACTGAATCACAATAACCACCTTCATAAATTCAGAGGGCTGAAACTGAAAGCCGCCGATTTCCAACCACCGTTTCGAACCGTGTACCTCCTTTCCGACCACGAGGACGACTACAAGAAGAAGAAGAACCAAACCATAGAGCCACGGGCTGAGGATCCTGAGCCGCTGATAATTGATAAAAAGCGACCCGGCCAGAACGGCAAAACCAATGGCGAGCCATATAATCTGTTTTATAAACAAATTGTTGGTCGGTCGGGCTTGAATCTGGGGATAGAGAGCGCTGTAAATGCTGAGCAGTCCGATGCAGATAATCGCCAGCAAAACCCAGATTATGGGCCAGTCAAAATTTTCGATCAGGCGCCTGTCCATCATAACGAATAACTGCCTTCTGAAGTCCGGCAAAATAGCCTGGTTCTCCGTCCGGAAGGGTTTTTCAGGTTTTCCGCCGGGCGGTGTCAATGGTCAGGATTACCTTGCAGAGCAAGGAGAATAGTACAAACAAAATGAGGTGTTACCAGTGTCTCATCGGGTGCTTGCGGATGGAAACCAGCCTAGTGAAGCCAATAGACCAATTTCTACTGTCCGGCCCGTTTCTCCGTGTTTTTCAAATAGGCCATAATGACATTCTGGACCAGCGGGGCTGCAGCCGAATCCCCGTGGCCGCCATGTTCAATCAATGCGGCGACGCATATCCTGGCGTCCGAAGCCGGCGCGTAGCCCACGAACCATGCGTGATCCCTGTCTTTGAACTTGGTCAGCTTTTCGAGCAGTTTTCTATTCGCCCTCTGGGCCGCATGCATGACCTGCGCGGTACCGGTCTTGCCCGCAATAGCAACGACCGGGTTCCGTATCAGATGCCCCGTTCCCGCCGGGTCTTCAACAGCACTCGACAAAGCCTTCTTCACAAGATCGAACCAGCGTTGATCGATTGGGATATTGCGCTTCAACCTGGGTTTGTTTTCATCTATTTCATTTGCGGAGCCGCCCTCGATTCTCTTCACAACATAGGGCTGCCAGAGTTTGCCGTTGTTGGCGATTGCAGCGTATCCCAAAGCCATCTGGAGTGGTGTGGCCAAGTCAAATCCCTGCCCTATGGATATGGAGATAGTTTCACCCTTCTGCCATGGAATGCCGGTCGCCTGTTTTTTCCACCACGAGGTGGGGATGAGCCCTGGGTGCTCGCCCTGAAGTCCTATGCCCGTTCTTTCCCCAAGCCCGAACATTGTCACATACTGAGCCAATCTATCAACGCCCAGTTTGAGGCCCGTTTGGTAGAAGAAAACGTCGCAGCTCTCGATTATGGCCCTTTCCACTGCCAGGGAGCCGTGACCGTGCTCTTTCCAGCAACGGTACTCGCGATCAGCGAATTGAAGGTAACCGGGACAGGTGAAGGTGGATGTCGCGGTAATCACCCCTTCCTTGAGTGCCGCAAGAGCTACGAAAGGCTTGTAGGTGGACCCGGGAGGATAAGCAGCCCCGCTGACGCGGTTCAGGAGAGGATGACGCGGATCTTTGCTCAGCGCAAGCCATTCATCCTTGCTCAGTCCACGAATGAATTTTTCCTGATCGAAAGAAGGGCTGCAGGCGAAAGCCAGGACCGCTCCGTCAGTGGGATCTACAGCCACGATTGCGCCGGTCTTGTCCTCGAGCAGGGACTCGACGGTTTTCTGAAGGTCCATATCGAGAGTGAGCCACAGGTTGCGGCCCGCAATGGGCAGATGTTCTTCGAGCAAGCGGAGCCTTCTGCCAGCGGCGTCAACCTCGAGCTGCCGCCCTCCCCTGCTCCCGTGAAGGTACTTTTCGAATGCGCTTTCGATTCCGACTTTGCCAATGTCCTCACCGGGATAATACCCGCGATATTTCTCGCTCTTAAGCTCTGCTTCTGTAATCTCGCTCAAATACCCGATGAGGTGCGCTGCCGATGCATTCCATTTGTACTCGCGCTTGGGCTCGAGATGAATCACCACGCCCGGGAGCCTGATGCGCTGGGCCTCAATCCGGGCAAGGCAATCCCTGTCCAGGTCAGAAGCCAAGCGTAGGGGAACGAACTTGGGGGTCGCTTTGTTGGCTTCGATAATTGAGAAAAACTCATCAGGACTGCGTTCGCACAGGCGGGCAAGTTCTTTTACCGTCCCTTCCAGATCACTGATGTCCTCCCTTATGATCACGAGGTTGTAAGCCGGACGGTTCTCGACAATGGGCACTCCATTCCTGTCGAAAATTATTCCGCGCGGCGCGGCGATCTCCTCGATCCTGATCCTGTTATTCTCGGATTGGAAGCGGTAGGATTCACCCTGGAGCACCTGAAGATGCCAAAGCCGAACCATATAGATCATCATCAGCAGCAGCATAATGGCGCAGATCAGGATGTATTGCTTCTGAAAAGAAACCGACTCGCTGCTTTCCCAGTTTATGAGCTTGAGTCCGTCGAGCTTTTTGCCTTTGCTTTTCATCTCTGTTCGAATCCGACCTGCTCGGCCGCTAAATGGTATTTCGGGGGTTCAATATCGGATAGATCAAAAAGGGCGCGATTGTAACTGAGAGAAGTGTTCGAATGCCAAGGCCGATCCATATTGAAGTGAGTTCAGGAACATCCATAGGGACAAAGGATAAAAACAACCCGAGCGCAATGGACTGGCCAAGAGCGCACAGCCCGACCAAACCCATCTGATAGGCCGGACTGCACCAGTCGAACCTATCAGATGCCATGTTCACCAGGCAGACGGTTACCATATAGGAGCCGACATGCAGGCCCCAGAACCCCCCTGAAAAATTATCCACAACGAAGCCCCAAAAGCCGGCCCACAGCACACCCACCAGCGGGGGCCATTCAAGAGCGATTGCAAACATGAGCGGAAGGAGCAGGTCAACCCGCAGAGCCTGGTAGGGAAGCCGTGGAATCAGATGAGCCTGGAGCGCCAGTACAAAGAAGCTGTAAAGTGTGATCTTGATCATCCTTCCCACAGTAGCACCCTGGGTAAGAGAGCTGGAAGCAATCATCTTGGATCCACATTCGGCTTGGGCTTCGCCTTGCCCTGAGGCTCAGTTTGCGATTTCTCTCGCGGCCTGTTCGGTTGCTTAGTCTGCCCTTGAGACCTGAATTTGGGGTTCGTCTGAGTTTGAGGCTTGAGCTGGGGCTTAGCCTTGGAAGTTGTCTGAGCCGGAGGCTTTGCCACAGCTTTGTCCACAGCCTTCGTTGCAGGCTCGGCCCGAGGCTGTGCCGCAGCCGGCCTTGTCTCCTCTTCAACACCCAGCCCAGCCCCACCGCGCTTAATTATGAGCACCTCCTCAAGTGCGCTCAAGCGCACCATCGGTTTGACATCGATTTTTTGAAAAAGATCGACTGGGTCCTTATAGACGGCCAGCACGACGCCCAACCGCAGCCCCTTGGGATAAATACCGTCTTTGCCGGAACTGATCACAAGGTCACCTTCTTTTATATCGAGGTTACCACGAATGTATTTTAAAAGGCATCCGTTTGCGTCTTTGCCACAGAGAATACCCCGTACGCGATTTCGCTGGTCAATGGCGTCCACAGCGCTACCCTGATCGGTAATAAGCAAAACCCGGCTATACCGGTCCGAAACGTCCAGAACGCGGCCAATCACCCCTTCGTCATTGACGACGGGCATATCAGGAGCTGTTCCATCTTGAAATCCTTTATCGACCATCAATGTCTGAAACCAGCCGGTCAGATCGTGCACTATGACCCGAGCAGGGATCGTTTCAGCCATGGAAGAGGTCTTGAAATCCAGCAGCCGTCTCAGCCGCTGGTTTTCGACATAAGCCTCCTGGTAAGACGTTACCTTGTTTTGCAGCTCGGCAATTTCGCTTTTCAGCGATTCATTCTCACCGCGTAGATTCTTGAGCCAGATATAATCCTTAAAGAACTGTTCGAGGGCGGAAAATAGTCTGCCGAACAGCCGGATCGGAGGGCTCACCGTTTCCGTCACGGAGCGCTGCAAAACGTCCATTTTGTTGGGAGTTCGGAAATTGAGGGAAAAAATATACAAAAAGACACTGATAAACACGAGGATCAGGAGTGCGCCACGCAACCGGCGAAGCCAAACGCCCGTATAGAAAAATTTCATATCCGGCACTTCGATTTTGAAAACTGAGAGCCTGCCAAGCTGCTAACCTGCCCGGATGAGGCATCGAATATGGACATAATGATAGAAGCAGTGAATCCAGTTCCGGCCACAGGCCGTACGGCGCCCCTCGAACAGCAGGGCCGGCCAGGGGTTCCAGACCGAAAAAGCTCGTAGGCTCCGGCCCGGGCTCCGCCTCTCAGGATAGTACGTCCTTTAAGACTGCAATCTCGTCCAAAGCCTTACCGGAACCAAGCACCACAGTAGACAGGGGGTCCTCAGTCAGCATTATCGGCAATCCCGTCTTAAGTCTCAGGAAGTGATCGAGATTCTTGAGAAGCGCTCCTCCACCGGTCAGAACGATCCCGCGGTCTACGATGTCGCCGGCCAATTCCGGAGGCGTCTGCTCGAGGGCAACTTTTATGGTTTCCAGGATGGAATCGATTTGTTCCTGGATCGATTCGCGGATTTCATTCGAATTGACCTCAAGGGTTTTGGGAATCCCCGTTACGAGATCGCGGCCCTTTATCATCATAGTTTCAGTTTCACCCAGAGGATAAGCATTTCCGATAGTGGTCTTTATAAGTTCCGCCGTTCTTTCACCTATCAGCAGATTGTACTTGCGTTTAATGTGCTGGAGAATGTCCTGGTCCATTTTGTCACCGCCAACGCGCACAGACCTGCTGTATACAATCCCTGCAAGTGAGATGATAGCGACTTCGGTTGTTCCCCCGCCTATGTCCACGACCATGTTGCAAACCGGCTCGGTTATGGGAAGTCCAGCCCCGATTGCGGCCGCCATAGGCTCTTCTATCAGGTATACCTCATGGGCGCCGGCCGATTCAGCGGACTCCCTAACGGCCCTCTTTTCGACCTGCGTAACCCCGGAGGGAATACAGATTATCACTCTTGGCCTTATAAGGGCGCGCCTGTTGTGCACTTTGCGTATGAAGTATCTCAGCATTGCCTCGGCTACTTCAAAATCCGCAATCACGCCATCTTTCATAGGCCTGATCGCAATGATATTGCCGGGAGTCTTGCCGAGCATCATCTTTGCGTCATGGCCCACAGCCACAACCCTGTTGGCGCCACGCTCATCCTTGCGAACCGCGACAACCGACGGCTCGGTCAGCACAATTCCCTTACCCCGCACGTAAACGAGCGTATTGGCGGTCCCAAGGTCTATCGCAAGATCATTTGAGAAAAGCCCGAGTATCCTGTTGAGGAACATCCGTTAGAATTCTCCTTTCGATCCATTTTTAAGCTTCCCTTTCATAGCATGTGAATTGCCTATGCGCAATGCCTAAGAGAAAAGAATACACAGCACGCGTATAATTTGCCCAAACCGGAAGCATAAGGCTCAAAATCCTCAAATCCCAGTTCTTACGCCTTTTCCGGAGCCACAGAATCGGGGCGATCCTGGGGAGATGGTTTTTTGAATGCTTTTTTGCATACTTGACAAACAATGGAGATTTGGATTAAAAGAAAAGTTTCGTGCATGCCGGGTCGTTTCAGAAAGCTTTGGGCACGCTCCCCGGTGCTTGATCCGGAGCAGCAAAATATACCTTAAAAGGAAGTTTAATGTCTAAGAGAACATTTCAACCAAGCAATCTGAAAAGAAAACGCACTCACGGCTTCCTTGAGCGAATGTCGACCAAGGCCGGCCGTAGCGTACTGAAGCGGCGGCGCGCAAAGGGCAGAAAACGGCTTTCGGTTTGAGACGAGATGGGACCCTGGAATCTTCGGTTGAGGAATCTTTGAGGGGCAAGTTCAGTTTCCGGCCTCATGAAAGAATTCGTTGCTTCGCCGATTTCCAGCGCGTCAAAAAAGCGGGAAAACGTGCGAAAACCTCCCATTTCGGTCTGAATTTCATTCTAAACGATCTTGCATATCATCGATTGGGCCTTATTGTGCAAAAGCGGTTCTGGCCTGCGGTAAGGCGCAACCGCATCAAGAGGGTCATTCGAGAATGGTTCAGGCTGAACAAGGGCCGAATTCCACAGCCGGGGAAAGACATCGTCGTAATTGCCCGCCCTGGAGCGGAAAAACTCTCACCGGGAGACCTCCTTAGGGAGTTCTCAACGGTTTTTCATAAACAGGAAAAATAACTGATGATCCGGTCGATATTTCTGGGTCTGATTCGATCATACCAATATTTCATCTCACCGATGCTTCCCCAGACCTGCCGCTTTTCGCCCAGTTGTTCGCATTATACCCACGATGCAATCAGGACGCATGGCATTTCCAAGGGAATTTACCTGGGGTTGAGACGAATTGTGCGCTGTCACCCCTTCAACCAAGGCGGCTATGACCCCGTGCCGCGACCTGCGCCTTGGAGTGACAAAGATTAATGGAGATTTCCTGAATGGATTCAAAGGCCCTTTTGGCAATAGTATTATCATTCCTGCTTTTTCTGGCTTGGCATTTTTATTTCGCTCCCACACAGACTCCCCTACCCCAGCAAAAAGAGGCCGCTACCACTACGACTCAGCCCCAAACGCTGCCGCCCCCGGCCGCACTTTCACCGGTGCTCCCGCCGAAGGTGGATTTTTCAACCCAGAAGATGTGGTCGATCGGGGATTCGCTTTACAAGATGAAGATCATTGCCCAGGGAGCGCGCGAGAGCTCTTTCGAACTCCTCAGGTTCAAGGAAGAACTCAAACCCGATTCCCCTCCGATGCAAATGATTCGTGACACCGCATACCTTCCACTGGACGTCGAACTCCTTTTTCATAAGGATTGGGACCTCTATAGGAGGTCTTTTACGAGCGATGTGCCCACGGAGATCAAGATTGCTCCGGGAGAGCCTCCCATAAGCATTCCCTTCCAAACCGAGATCCCCGGCAAAGTCCGCCTGACAAAGATTTTCACGGTGCAGGCCGATTCCTACGCTATGGATCTGGAAATTCAGATTCAGAACCTTTCGGCAGAAAAACTTTCCGACCAGATGGGGCTCAGCTTTTATTTCAAGCCCTATTCGGAATCTGCGCATCAGACCTACAACCAATCGCGGCTGACATTCTCAACGAACGGGTCGAATCATGATCTGGGGCCCAAGGATTTTTCAAAACCGGAGGCAACCTCCAAACTCCCTTACGACTGGGTGGCATATCAGGATAACTTTTTCATCCAGGCGATCATTCCGCTGACACAGGGCAATTATCAGATAATTCCCAGCATAGTGAACGATGAGACTCAGCATAATCAAATCACCAGGCTGGTTTTCCTGACGGATAAGTTCGATCTCGATCCGAACGAGTCCAGCTCGTTCAAGCTCAGGCTTTACAACGGCCCCAAGGAAATAAACACTCTGCAAGAGGCCGGCCATAACCTCTCTGCCGCAGTTGACTACGGCTGGTTTACCTTCCTGGCAAAACCGCTCCTGGTAGGGCTCAAGTGGTTTTATTCCTTCACCCATAATTACGGGATTGCAATCATTCTGCTAACAATCATCATCAAAATAGTTTTCTGGCCTCTGACCCAGAAAAGTTACACATCCATGCAGAAAATGAAAAAGATTCAGCCCAAGATTCAGCAAATCCGGGAAAAATACAAGGATGATAAGGAGAAGCTGAACCAGGAGCTGATGCAGGTCTACAAGACCTATAAAGTGAATCCGATGGGCGGATGCCTGCCGATGGCGCTTCAAATACCGGTCTTTTTCGCTCTCTATCGCATGTTGAACTCAGCGGTCGAACTCCGCCACCAACCGTTTGCGCTCTGGATACACGATCTTACCGCTCCTGACCGCCTGAACCTTGGGTTTTCAATCGATCTTCCGATGATTGGCCATTTAGACGGGCTGCCGGTTTTGACAATCCTGATGGGCGCAACAATGTTCCTGCAGCAAAAAATGACGCCGTCCTCAGGAGATCCTCGCCAGGAAAAGATAATGCTCATAATGCCGGTCATGTTTACTTTTTTCTTTATCAACTTCCCGGCAGGTCTTGTGCTATACTGGTTTGTAAACAATATTCTATCGATTGCCCAGCAATACTGGATCAATCGTCATGCCGGCGCTTAGCGGTTGTCTCTCCGCAAACCATCTTATCTTTTTGCCGTGAATTACGGAGGAGAGCATGTCCACTCTTGAATTCGAAGAAAAATCAGTCGAGGAGGCAATAGAGCTTGCGTGCAGGCAATTGAAGCTTCCACGCGAGAAGCTCGATATCGAGATCATTTCGAAGGGATCTTCGGGGATTTTCGGGATTGTGGGGACGAGGAAGGCAAAGATACGCGTAACCACAAAAGTACCTCCCATCGGACTTGCGGCCGACAGGGCTAAGGAAGTTTTAGACGAGATACTCAAGCACATTGATTTGCCGATGGCGGTCGAATGCGAGGCAAGAGAAGGCTACTACTACCTGAACATAATCAGCAACGGTTCAGGGTTGCTTATCGGCAAACGGGGCAAGACGTTAAGTGCGCTCCAGTTCCTCGTATCCAAGATAGTGAGCAGACAGGCGGGAGAAAATGTTTCCGTCATAGTCGACACCGAACAGTACCGTTCCAAGCGGGAGCTAAGTCTGAATGAACTGGCGCGCCAACTGAGCGAAAAGGTCAAGAAATCCCACCGCTCCCTTACAACCGGCCCGATGAGCGCTCAGGACCGCCGTGTCATTCACCTGGCGCTAAAGGAGGACCACGAAGTCAGGACCAAGAGCAAGGGCGAGGGGAACCTCCGACGCGTTGTAATTTACCCGGTAAAGAAGACAAAGACCTCCCGGCAAGCCGCGGAGAAAACGGATTAGCAACCGCCCGGTTATCATGGACCTCAGACTGCTCCAGGATACAATTTGCGCAATAGCCACCCCCATTGGCGAAGCTGGCATCGGCTTGATCAGATTAAGCGGGTCCGAAGCGCTCAACATGGCCCGAAAGATTTTCACGCCTAAAGATCCCTCTCGAAGCTTGAGGTCCCACACCCTCCATTATGGCTGGATCAAAGACCCTGTTTCCGGCGAACTGGTGGACGAAGTGCTGCTGAGCTTCATGGCCGCACCCCGGACTTATACCTGCGAGAACGTCATCGAAATTAACTGCCACAGCGGATACGCAGTGCTCAACCGCATTCTCGAGCTGGTTCTGTCAACCGGCGCCAGGCTCGCCCAACCGGGAGAGTTTACGCGTCGCGCCTTCTTGAACGGACGCATCGACCTTTCACAGGCTGAAGCGGTTATAGAGATAATTCGTTCCCGTTCCGAACAGGGAATACTTCTGGCAAACCGCCATCTTCGGGGGGATTTCAGGGAACTTATAGAAAAATGGCGTGAAACGCTGATCCAGGCACAAACACGTCTCGAAGCTTTTATAGACTTTGCCGAAGACCTTGCGGAAGAAGCGGAGCAAGAAGCCCCCGAGTATGAAGCTCTTCTGGAGGAGGTGCTGGAGGGAGTCACAAGACCCCTCAGGACCGTCTTGAACAAATACGAAGAAGGACGCGTGCTGCGCGATGGACTCACTCTGGTGCTGGTGGGAAAACCAAACGTTGGCAAATCCTCGATGCTCAACGCCCTTCTCGGCAAGGACCGGGCCATCGTCACAGCGGCCCCTGGTACGACCAGAGACGTTATCGAAGACACATTTCTCCTGAAAGGGGTACAGGTTCGGATTTTGGATACGGCCGGAATTCGCAATCAGCCGGATGAAATCGAATCATGCGGGATCGAAATGACAATTCGCTCCGTATCCGAAGCCGACGTGGTGCTCTGGCTCATTGACAACAGCAGACCTATTACGAGTGAGGACCAAAAGGTCTACGAGGCCGTAGGCGGGTCGCGCTGCATCGTGCTGCTCAATAAGAGCGATCTTCGACCAGCCTTCCCCATCGAAAGAGTTCAGCAATGCTTTCCCGGCCCGGGTCCAGTTTTCAGGCTATCCGTAAAGAATCCTTCAGACATCGAGCGCCTCAAAACCTACATGGCCGAGGCGTTTATCATGCGGCCATTGGAGAGTTGCAGATCGGAAATCGTGCCGAACATGAGGCAGAAAGAATGCCTCGAAAAAGCAATGAGCACCCTCCTGAGGGCTGAAGAACTCCTGCGCTCCAACGCCTATGGTGAACTGGTCAGCCTTGAGATCGAAGGAGCGCGAACCCAGCTTGAGGCCGTTCTCGGCTGGGAAAATGACGGTGAATTGCTCGACAGAATATTCCTTCAGTTTTGCGTCGGGAAATAGCCCGACGTTTGTATCCAGACGAAGGGCAGTTTGTCCAGGGGTGGAACCGGGAAGTCCTTCGCAGCCTTCCGTGCTTAGTGGCTAAAATATAATTAAGTTGAAGGCTATGCGCACTTATGGGGACGGCCTTGAACAATGAATTCACCAATCTTATCCTGAAATTCACCGGCAAAGCAGGGATTGCGCTCACTGAAAGACGGGCCCAACTCTTGAGCCGGCATATTCAACTCATGATCGAGTGGAACCTCCGCCTCAATCTCACCCGGATAACGGGCAGAGAAGAAATAATAGTTAAACATATCCTTGATTCCATTCTGCCCGCGAAATTCCTTCCCTCATCCGGGTGTGCACTGGACGTTGGCACAGGTGCCGGATTTCCTGGAATTCCCTTGAAGATTGTTTATCCTGATCTCCAAATGGTTCTACTCGACTCGAGCAGGAAAAAGGTCAGTTTTCTGGCTGCTGTGGCCGCTGCGCTGGGACTGAAAGGAATCCGGGTTTTTCACGGGAGGTGGCAGGACTTCTCGAAGGTTGAAGAGCATGCTAATAAATTCGAACTGATCACCATGCGCGCATTAAGGCTCGAGCCGGAACACATCACCTGCCTTGCCTCCATGGTCTTGGTTCCCGGCGGGGTTTTGGCGTGGTGGGGAGTGGGAGACGCAGAGCGCCTCGCGGGTGGGTGGGCGGGCTGTGAAGGTTCTGAGACCGATAAGAGGAACTACAGCGATATGAAATTTCAGGACGATCTTAAGTATTTGCTCCCCGGCATAAAACAGCGGAGAGCCGTTTGGTTATGGAGGAAAACCGGTATTGGCAGACCGGGGGCCGGCGTAACGTCATCATGACTCGCAGGCGAGCTTCATCTCTTTGCAACCATACGATTCCCAAGCCTTTCCTCAACCTCCTCATGCCATTTGAGTCGAGCAGCCATACTGTCCAACTCCTTAAGGGATTGGCAAACTTCAACGGGATAAACCTGCCCGGGGTGGTGAATCGCCTTGAATATTTCCGGAAGCTTTCCCCACTCCTCCGAGAAACGCTCCCGGATTTCCAGTAGGGACTCAGGCGCCCTAACCCTTTGCCCTCTCTCAATAACCGACTCCATCAGGGGATCCCCTTCCTGCCTTCCGGAGTCGAGCAGGCACACACGGTCAAAATCCATCTTCCCATCGGCGCCGTAAAAGCGAAAGACCTGTTTTTTGCCTACCCAGGTTTTTTTTCCGGTGGAGAGCTTGAGCACGGGTCTGCCTTCATATTCAACCAGCTTGTAGGAAATATCGAGGTAAGGGGCGTCAGCGGAGACGCCCATCCGGGTGCCCACAGCGTAGAAATCGATTTGAGCCCCACCGTTTAGGAGAGTTTCAATCTGATATTCATCCAAATTTCCGCTAGCCATTATTTTTACATCAGGCAGGCCTGCTTCATCCAAAATGAGCCGCACTTCCCTGCTCAAGCCAGCCAGGTCGCCGCTGTCCAATCGGACCCCTAACAGTTTCTTTCCCTTTTCCCGCAAGGCTATCGCCACTTCGACCGCCTTGAGTGTGCCGGCGATGCAATCATAGGTATCAAGCAAGAGCACTGTACTGTCCGGAAACGCACGCGCAAAGGCGTGAAAGGCGTCAAGCTCGCTGGGGAAACTGGTAACATAGGAATGTGCCATGGTACCGAATACTGGAATGCCATACATTTTGCCGGCCAGGAGATTGCTCGTACCTAAAAAACCAACCAGATAGCTTGTCCGAGCTGCTTTTACCGACGCGTCCACACCGTGGGTGCGCCGCATCCCGAACTCTATGAGTCCCCTGCCTGAAGCAGCCGATAAAACCCGCGCCGCTTTACTGGCCAGCATAGTCTCAAGCTGAATGATGTTTAAAACCAGAGTCTCGATGACCTGAGCTTCTATGATCGGACCGGTTACCTCCAAGATGGGCTCCTGAGCGAAAAAGATGCGTCCTTCCGGAATAGCCCGTATACTTCCGGAAAAACGAAAACCGCGAAGGTAGTCTATGAACCCGGTGGAAAACTTCCCGAGGGAAAGAAGGTATCTGAGCGATTCACCGCTGAAGCGGAAATCGGGTAGAATCTGCAGCAGGCTCTCGATCCCTGCTGAAACGAAGCAGGAGCGATCCGCCGGATAATCCCTTATGAAAAGGCTGAAGGTTGCCTCGCCGGTCATTCCTTCCTGGAAATAACTCTCAGCCATCGTAAGTTCATAGAGATCGGCGATCAGCTCCGGCGCGTACTGCTCCCAGGGCTTCATCTTCCCTCCTTTAGGCTACGCAGCCGTTGGAATTTCCTGTCCTCCAGCTCCAACTCTTGTCAGCTTGGCGCCGTAGACCTTTTTCATACGCTCCAGGGCGAACTCATGCCAGACCGGATCAATATCGGCAACGGCGTCTACGGGGATCACCGTCTCAAAGTCCCGGTCTCGCAGACCGCCGGTCGTATCCATTACGCAAATGGAGGTCAGAACTCCGGTAACCCACACTTCATCGGGCTTGATCTCGGCAAGCAGATCGGCAAGCCTGTTTCCAAAAAGCCCGGAAAAACGAGTCTTGTCCACTATAGAACTATTCGGGCCCGGCGCGAGCTCGGAAATTACGTCAGACCCCCAACTCCCCTTTATCGCGTGCGGGGGGAAAAGTTCAAATTCCTTGTCATTCTGAGCGTGGGCGTCCCTCAAAAAAATGACCGGTTCTCCCCCGGTGGTAAATTGTTCAATGAGCGACCGGATTACGGGAATTACCTTCCTGGCCTCTTCGCCGCAATAGAGTGCACCCGCCGGATCGAGGAAATCATTTAGCATGTCAATGACCAACAGAACTCTTCGTCTCATTTTCATTCCTCCCATCCAACCACGGCAGCCGGAAACTTTCCCGACAAAACTGCAAACCGAACATATAATTCGGTCAGCTTTTAATTATATCTTCTTTTCCTTTCATATTTGCACTGCTCGTATTAGAGCTTACCATACCCCAGGCGCATTTTCGACCTCTTTTGCCACTGATGCAAACTCGCCTGGCGTGACCCGTGTCACCCCCCCACCCATTTCGGGGTGCGTAGGCTTTGATGAAAGACGCGATCCAATGTGGGCCGGGAACGGGGAACTTGTCCCGAGACGGCTAGGAATTTAGGGGTCAGCTAAAAAAATTAAAGCTAAGTTCAAGTATTTCCGATCTAATTTTGCCAGAACAGCTAAGTGATTGAATTCCGAGACGCCAGCTTATTGGAGAGCCACAAATTGAACAGCGAATCCGACTATTTGCAACAGGTAAGCAAAATCAGGCAACCAAATCTGTCAGATCCTTCGAATGGGTCCTCTCCCAGGATTTTGATCGTAGATGACAGCCCGACAATCCGGTTCGGTTTGAAGAGGGATCTGGGGCAAATGGGGGCAATCGTAACCGAAGCATCGGACGGCGGCGAGGGTCTTAATATCGTCGACTCCCAAGATTTTGACTTGATCATAACAGATATTGAAATGCCTCGGATGGACGGATTTACCTTCTGTAGCAAACTCAAAAGTCATCCCACCAAGAATTCAATTCCAGTTGTTATGTTGAGTTCCAAGGAAAAGGAAGAAGACATTGAACTCGGTTTCAAGGTGGGCGCCGCCTGTTATATAAAGAAATCAAATACAAAAAAATACTTGCTTGCGCGTATCAAGGAGATATTGGATAAAAATTTACTGTTGAGGGGAAGGACGATCCTTATCGTAGACGATTCATCCGCTGTCCGCAATCTGATCGAGAAAGCCCTTAGAAAAGCAGGATTTCGTGTAGAGTCTGCAGAGAACGGCCGAAAAGCTCTCGAACTGCTTAGCCGATGCACTCCGGATATGATCCTGAGTGACTTGAACATGCCGGAACTCGACGGCTCGGGTCTATGCAAAAATGTCCATGCAAATAAGGATTTGTCTCAGATCCCTTTCATTATCATGAGCTCGGACGGTGATCGAGCCACTATGCGCCGGCTACTCCAGTACGGGGCCTCGGCTTACCTTGTTAAACCTTTTAATATCGAACAGTTGGTGCTCACCGCTGAGAGGTTTCTCTCGGATCATTTCAGCCGGATTCTAAAGGAGAGAGAACGCCTCGAGTCCGAACGGCAATTCTTGATTGGAAGCATAACAAGTTTGATCCTGGCTCTGGAAGCTCGTGATCAGTACACACGCGGTCATTCGGAATCGGTGTCTACATTCGTGGTGGATATCGCTCGGGAGATGTCCCTGGACGAGGACCAAATCGAAAGGGTGAAAATTGCCGGGAAATTGCACGACCTTGGCAAGATAGGCATTCGTGACGACATTCTGCTCAAACCAGGCCCGCTAAATGAAGAGGAATGGAAGGTCCTGAAGCTGCACCCGCTCATAGGGGCAGAAATCCTGGCCCCCATTCAGAGCTTGGCAGATATCATACCCGCGCTCTCAAGCCATCACGAGAGAATTGATGGGAAAGGCTACCCTGGGGGATTGAAGGGCGACCGAATCCCCCTTTTGGCCCGAATGGTAGCTGTGGCTGACACATATGACGCGCTGACGAGCGACCGCCCGTATCGCAAGGGGTTTTCCAATGAAGATGCGCTCACAATCATCGAAAACGTCAAAGGCTCCCAGCTATGCCCGGACTGCGTTCAGTGCTTTTTGAAATCCGTGCAGACAAAAATGCAAATTTGATGTCCGCCTGAAGCCTACATTTTCCCCTGCTGACCGTTTTGTTCGCACTGCAAGATCAAAGCTCCGCTCAGGCTGTTTTCTCTACGGGAACAGTCCTTTTCCACCTGATGGCGACAATCATAAATCTCGGCGCTTCAAGCAGGGTGGAGAATGACTTTCACGCCTCCTAAACCCCTCCCTTCGACGGCTCAGGGCAAGCGATTTCCTTGCGGGAACCAATCAGGGGCTGCCTCAGGCACCTCTTTTTTTTTTACTTCACAGATTGGCCAGTTTCATTGAAAAAAAGGAGCCAAAGAAGTAGTATCCTGAATGCGTGAACAGGGTGGAAAATGGAATTCGAAAGCATCGAGGTTTCGACCCGCGACCAATACAAGGGAGCGCAGGAACCTGTCTCTTTTGTATGGCGCGGCAAAGAGCGCCACGTCGAGCAAGTTGTCGACAGGTGGTATGAAGGGCGAATTGATTCGACCCGCATGCCCATGCTCTATTTTCGGGTGAAAACCCGATCGGGTGAGATTTTTTTGATAAGGTATCATGAGTTTTTCCGAGCATGGAGCATTCGGGTGTGAGCCAGGGAGGAAACGTTCACCATTCATGGAGGAAAGTTCCTTGATCCGAATTGCTGTCGTAGATGGACAGGGTGGCGGTATCGGGACCGCCATAATAAAGAGGATAAGAGAAGTTTTTGGCGAGCGCACCGAGCTATGGGCGCTGGGAACAAACGCTATTGCCACAGCGCAAATGATGAAAGCCGGAGCGAACCGGGGCGCGACGGGTGAAAACGCTATCTGCCACAGCGTGGCGCAGGCGGATGTAATAATCGGGCCTATTGCCATCTTGCTTGCAAATGCGATGATGGGCGAAATGACGCCCTCGATGGTACGGGCGATAGGCGAATCGAAAGCCCCAAAGCTGCTCCTGCCTCTTACCCAGGAACCCATCACGGTTGTGGGAACCATCAGGGAACCCCTCCCCCACATGGTTGACCGGCTTATCTCCGAACACCTGTCTCACTATGTGGCCCCCCTGGGTGAATACTAATGGTTCCCGCCGACCAGGATTTCAGAACACCTTTGCTGGTACTGGGTGGGGCCAGAAGCGGAAAAAGCTCTTGGGCTGAATCGGTTGTGAACCACTTCCCTCCGCCTTACGTCTATGTTGCAACCGGCCAGGCTCTGGACGACGAGATGAAACTGCGCATACGGCTGCACAGGGAGCGCCGCAAAGAACTTTGGCAGACCATCGAATCGCCGATCGATCTTTCGGCCGTGCTGAAAAGCCTCAAGGGCCTGAGGAAGCCTGTTCTGGTGGATTGCATAACGCTTTGGCTCAGTAACTTGCTCTGTTCGGCATCGACTGAGGCCGAATTGGTTGTTGATGGACTATGCGAGGCGATAGAGGCTGTGGACTATCCCCTGGTGATAGTTTCCAATGAGGTAGGCGGAGGAATCGTGCCGGACAACTCGCTCGCACGAAAGTTCCGGGACCTTTCAGGATTAACCAACCAGAGGCTCGCTCGAATCTGCGCTTCGGTTTTCCTGGTTACGGCGGGTTTGCCTTTGCGCCTGAAGTGATGATGACTTTACCAGGTTGAGAGTTCATTCTGAACAGTTAACTAATCTCAAGAAACATCAGCAACTGAGGAAATGAGCCGGATGGGGTCGGCAAAGCCAACGCAGTTGGAAATTCTGAAAATCCTCAAGGAGAATGAGGGAAGCTTTGTATCCGGCGTGGGTCTTGCCGAAAAGCTCGGAATCAGCCGGCCGGGGGTCTGGAAGCATATAAACAGGCTCAAGGAGATGGGCTACGAGATCCAGAGCCAATCCAGGCTAGGCTACAGACTCGTGGCCGTGCCGGACTCACTTGCCCATGAGGAGATCGTCCCAAATCTAAAAACTCAGTGGCTCGCGCATTCGTATCATTACCTCAGGACCATTGGCTCCACAAATGATCATGCTTTGCTCCTGGCTGTCGAGGGTGCCCCTCACGGAACCCTGGTCGTCGCAGAGGAACAAACAAAAGGGCGCGGCCGCCTCAGACGGGAATGGATATCCTATCCCAACCGTGGGATTTATCTCTCTATCCTGCTAAGAAACCCTCTGCCGGTCCGCGTTGCGCCCCAGTCAGCCTACATCGGATCGCTTGCTCTCGTGAAGATGCTGCACGAAGAATTCGGCATCACTGCCTCGATCAAGTGGCCAAACGACGTTTTGATAAATGGGCGGAAAGCCGCCGGAATTCTGACCGAGACACAGTCAGACCAGGATTTCTCACGATTCAGCGTGATGGGCATAGGAATTAATGTAAATCACAGCAGGGAGGAAATGGCGGGACCTTTTCGATACCCTGCGACCTCGATAGCCATAGAAGTGGGGTTTGCCGTCAAAAGACAGAGAGTGCTTCTACAATTTCTCAGCCAATTCGAGCGGGACTACGACCATTTCCTCCAAAAGGGGCTCTCGGTCATGATTCCCGAGTTTGAGGCACACTCGGAGGTCCTGGGCAAGATAATAACGGTGGTATGCGGAGACCGTGAAATTATGGGGAAAGCGCAGGGGTTCACTCCCGAGGGAGCGCTGCTGCTGCTGAGAGAAGATGGATTACAGGAAACTGTCTGGGCAGGAGATGTTTCGCACGTTGAAGGCGCGGTCTAATATTATCATTTATTTAAAAACTATGCGCCTCTGGCGCGCTCCATGGCTTCCTGCTTTCGCTTGCACTCTATGCACAAAGTCGTGACCGGCCTGGCGTTTAGTCGTTCTATTCCGATATCGTCGCCACATTCGTCGCATTGCCCGAAATGGCCTTCCTCGATCCTTTGCAGCGCCTCGCGTATCTTTATGATCAGCCTTCGTTCGCGGTCGCGGATGCGGAGGATGAAGTTTCTGTCCGATTCAAGGGTAGCGCGGTCGGTAGGATCAGGGAAATTCTCCTCGTTATCGGTCATCCCGGCCACTGTTTTTTCGGCTTCCGAATAGAGCTCATCCAGCCTCTTAAGAAGGACTTCCTTGAAAAATGCCTGGGTTTCCTTATCCATATTCCAACTCCGCTGGCAGATTTAAACGCTATCGACTAACATAATCGCCATCAAGAGTAAAGGGCAATCGTATTGATTCAGACAACTAGCAGTTTCCGTAGAGTAACCGCTCGATTGCCTTGCCGGGAGTAAAGATCCCTCCTTTTCGAACTTCAAACTGCGAGTGCATTCCGGATGATCACTAACCACGCTCAAACAGACCGCTCTTTCCACCCGTTTTGAAAGTCAGGCGAGTATTGCGGATGGTCATTCCACGATCGATAGACTTACACATATCGTAAATGGTCAAAGCCGCATTTGTGACCGCAACGAGTGCTTCCATCTCGACGCCGGTCCTGTCGTTGGTTTTGACACGCGAACTGATCCTGATCTCGCTTTTCGACTCATCGGGAAAGAAATCCACCTCGATCCCGGTCAACTGAAGCTGATGGCAAAGCGGAATAAGCTCCCAGGTCTTTTTGGCGGCCATTATTCCGGCAAGCCTCGCGGCCTCGAAGACATTCCCTTTATGGATATCCCCCGAACAGATGCGCCGCAGGGTCTCACCTGAGAGGCTGACAAATGCCTCCGCCCGGGCTTCCCGTCGGGACGCCTCCTTCTCGCTTACGTCCACCATCCGCAGGCGGCCCTGCGAGTCGACATGAGTCAGTTCGCCGGTTGACATCTCTTTGCCTCAGTTCCCATCTATGATCTGCACGAGCAGAATCAGGTCCCCAGGCGCCGCAGCAGGCAAGATGGCATCACCTGCGCCTGCCACCCGAATCCTTGTTCCGTCCACGATTCCCGCCGGAATCCAGACTCGTAGCGAGCAGGCCTCTTCACACTCCCCGACCCCACCGCACAACTGGCATCCGGACATCTTGGACCCGTTATTACAACGTCGGCAATAGACCATCCTCACATAACTGATTTCTTCGTGAAAGCCCCCGTTTTGAATAGAGCTTCTCGAAATCTGCAAGTCGAACCTGAGGTCGCAGCTATGGCTCGTCCGGACCTTGCGCTTGCCTATCCCGAACAAGTCCTGAAATATCTCATCGAATGAAGAAGCCTCGCCGCCTTCGTTGTGAATGTCAGTCCAGGATGAGTCGGAGTAGCTCTTCCTTGACTGCCGGTAGCCGCGAATCCTATCGTATTTTCGGCGTGCGGCTGGATTTTTCAGTGTTTCATACGCCTTGTGGACTTCCCGAAAACGTTCGGCCGCCATCGCATTGCCTGGATTTCGGTCCGGATGCAGCTTCATCGCCAGATAACGAAAAGCGCTACGTATCTCCTCATGGGAAGCCCGAACCGATATACCCAGGATTTTATAGTAGCAGGTTTTTTTTCTGGCTCTCAGTTGTGGTTCCAAGTGGCATCCTTGCATTTTGCTGATTTGTGGTTTTAATTTTATTAGGAACGGAGCCATAAAACAAGAACCGAGTCATTTAACTGAATGTGTTCATGAAACACCGGTTTTTCAAGACTCTGGCCGGAGCACCTCAAAGTCTGTGTCCTTTGTTTATCTACAATCAGGATTTTTTATGCATGCGGATGAGTACTAAATATCCATCGGCAGGGAGATCAACCTGTGCGGAAAGCTCATCAGGCGGTTCAAACGCTCCGTTCAAAAAAGAGAGAAACCATACGGCATTTCAAGGCCTCCCACGCACGCCCATCGCACATGATAGACCATCCCGCGGTCGGCCTTCGCGCTACGCGGCGTACATCGCACAGGGTTGCCTATAGGTCTATCATACGAGGACTAAAGGCATCCAGGGCGCAATCACTCTTTGTCCCGGCCTGCCTCGGGCCAAACAGGCCGGGACTTTAAGAATATCCGGTTTAAATGATCCCTTTGGCTTCCAGGTCCTTTAGAGCCACAGGACCATAGCCAAGGTATTTAAGATAAATATATCCGTTATCATAGCCCACAGGACGACAGACCCATTTTGTCCTTGGCGGTGTTGCGGTGGCCTTCCATTGTGACTGGGCGCAGACGATAGACCCGTAAACCGGGTCCTGTACCGGGGTGAAAATGCCTCTATCCTGCCAGTTTTCATCATGCATCGTTTTCCAGGGTGATACGATCTCGGCCACAACCGGAGTAATAGGGGCCAGGCGCCCAGTCTTGGAGTACTCGATTGACTTATTGGTCAACTCTGCGCTCGTGTACTGCGAGGTGAGCGGATCGATCATGGACTGGTACTTAAGCTGCCAGTCCCTCTGCGTGAAAGGAGCAAGTCAACTCCATTCGCCGGCCCCCCATTCATCCCACTTGCCCAGCATATCCACCAATGCCTGCCACATTTCCAGGCGAAGTCCCCCGAGAAAGACACCTCCATCTTTGGTCGGGTAAAACCCATAGAGCCACAGGCAGGCATCGAGGCTCCCAAATCGTTCGTTAACGACCTGCTGGTCCGCATACCAGTGAAGTGCATAGTCATTGAATCTTTCGTAGGCTTCCGGCGTAGCAACGTCGATTGCCTGTCCCTCTCCCGTCACATCCCGGTGATAGAGGGCCGCGAGAATTCCTACCGCTGCAAAAGTTCCGGATGTAGCCCACGCCATCCATGGGCCCGCCTTGGTCGGAACTGCATACGGCCTTTCCAGGCAACTGAAACCTTCGGGCAGAACTTCGCCCGTCTGATGCTGAATCCCCGACCGGGCCTGGCTGACGTTGTCATAATCGTACTGTCTGTTGGCACTCTCCGGGCCAAATTGACCGAACGCCGAAATAGAAGCGAAGATCAGGCGCGGATGATCCGCGCTTAACTCCTGGTAACCGATCCCCCAGTCATCCATTGTTCCGGCCGGATAGGTCTCAATCACTATGTCGGCCTGACCTGCAAGTGATTTGAGGATCTCCCTGCCCTCTTCAGTTTCGAGGTTAAGGGTGACATGAAATTTGTTTCTCCCCTCCTGAAGATAAGCAAGACCGGTATCCTTATATAAAATCCCGCCGGGTGAGTAGGTCCTCACCAGATCGCCGCCGGGAGGCTCGATTCTAATGGTTTTTGCGCCCAATTCCGCCAGCAGTGACGAACAAAAGCAGCCCGCCATGCTGCGGGAGCTTAAATCCAAAACGACAAGGTCGTCCAGTGCCTCCGGTTTTCCAGAGGAACTGGCAGGGTCGTCCAAAGATCTTATATGATCAGCCCAATCAGCCCAGTCTGGTCTTTTTCGCTCTTTCATTTTCATCACCTCCTCAAAATGGCGCCGGATTTTTGGTCCCAATCCGCAGGCGGCCGCCGGCCCTGCTGATCTTTCCATTTACCAAGAACTCCGTAGTGGTAGAGATCATTGATCTCGGACTGGCTCTTCCCGAGAATCTTCATCATGATGAAGTCATTGTCAAAACCCACCGGCCGCACAGTCCATTTCGTTTTGGGGGGCGTTTTGGACATCATCACCGGAAATTCATGTTCCGTGTAGCGGCCGTACATTGGGTCGTCGATCTCCTTTACAAAACCACGAGCCCGTCGATTGGGATCCTCATTCATATCCCTGGCATTGTGGAGACGAACGGCCGCAAATCCGAACTCCTTTCCCAAAGATTCAATCTCGTCAGCGGCCTTTGTTATCGCCCAATCGGAAATAATCTTGAGAATGGCCAGCGCATTGTCTTCCTTGAGCCGGTCGGAGTGGTCCCTGAACCTGGGGTCCTCTGCGAGTTCCGGTCTTTTCATCGCTGCGCACAACCCCCTGAACTCTTCGGGCGCCGGAGCGGCAATTGCAGCGAATTTTTCATCCCTGCACAAAAAGGTATCCGCCGGACAGATGCACTGGTCCCTGTTTCCCGATGGTTCAGCGCTTTTCCCCGCCAATTGCTGGTAGGGCCATACCCATCCCATCGGTCTCATTATGTTCTCGATTTGAGACATCTCTATGAACTGCCCCTTGCCGGTCCTCTTTCTATAATGAAGAGCGGACAGGACCGCCACTTCGCCCATCAATGCCCCGAAAACGTCGCACACCCAGATGGACTGTTTTAGAGGGGGACGGCCCGAAAAGCTTGAAATCCAGGCAAAGCCCGCCAATGCCTGGGCGGCGCCATCGTTTGAGGGCCGGTTTTCATCTGCGTACACGCCCCACTGTCCGAAGCCGTTTTTCTCGATGTAGATAATGCCGGGATTAATCTCCTTGATCTGCTCATAGCCCACGTTCCAGCGTTCGGTAACCCCAGGGCGCATGTTGAATTCAATGATGTCCGCCTTTGCCGCAAGCTCTTTAAAAATTTGCTGGCCCATATCGATATGCAAGTCCAGGGCAAGGTAAAGCTTATTCGGATTGATGTGCATGAAAGCAGGACCCTGTTCTTTGTAGAACCAGCCAAATGGGTTGAGCGATCGCGTCACATCGCCGATTGGAGGCAACTCGATCTTGATAACCTCCGCTCCCATTTGACCCAGAAAGGACGGGCCCGCCGGTCCGAACAGGAGCGTACATACCTCCAGGACTCGGACTCCTTTAAGTGGGCCGGGCTTCTTGAACTTATTCTTTACGTAATTCTGAAATGCCCCGGACATAAAGCGCCTCCTTCAATGCGAGTGGGCTGCTGAAAATGGGAAATCCACCTTTAAACGCACGGGATTAAACAAAAGAATTCCTTGTGCAGCAATACCGGTTGTCGAAAAAATCTTTTGATACGCCTGGGCCTTACATTTATTAATCAGATGGGATGTTTCCAACAGTTCAGAAATTTGCCCGCTCATATTTGGCAACTCGATCGGGGCTAAACTTCTGCTTGCGCTACAGACCTCCTTTCCGTCAACGAATAACTTCTCTTACCATTGTTAGAAGCAAAACACCACGACCCCTCTGAATCTCTCAATGGACAAAGTTTCCGCAGAACATGACACAACAGGAGCGCAGAGCATTCGCTATGCTACAGTCGCAATGCGAAGAGGAGCGCGGGAACTGGAGAGTTAAGGGCAATGCATGTTAAAAAAGTACTGATAACATGTCAAGGAAATGAATTGGCAGGCAACTCACCACATGGTGCAACGCAGCCTTGAGCAGGAAATCCTGTCACCCGGTTTCAGTGCTCCCGGCTCGACGAATCCAGGAGATTCCTCCCGCCCAGAGTATACCGATACGGAAAGTCCCCAGGTTCGTCAGCCCCGGCTGTAATCCGCGAGGCGAACTTTGTATTGTCGCATTGTCAGAGTGGTGTGCTATTTTATGCACCCAAGGCGCCGTCTGGGTGATATATCGAGGCCGTTTTTGCGATGATATTCTACTGCCCTCCCGCCGGGCGAGAGCCTGAGCCTGAGAACCGAAGGGGCAAGAGTGATCGTCTCGGGAGGCGCAGACGAGTCCGTGTGGATATAAGCCACACCTCGTGGAATGTGGAAATTTGAGATGGTCCAGGGATTTAAACCCGAGGAATCTGCCCATGCAGCCAAAACTTGCCGATTTGGAAGCAGCCTCAAGTATCGTTCATGCCGCCATCCCGCCTACTCCTCAGTACTGCTGGCCTCTGCTCTGCGAACGGATTGGAGCGCAGGTTTGGGTCAAGCACGAGAACCACACTCCAATCGGAGCGTTCAAGATTCGTGGCGGGCTGGTGTATTTTGATCATCTCGCTAAACTGCACCATCGACCTGAAGGGGTGATAACCGCAACTCGGGGCAATCATGGTCAGTCCATTGGTTTTGCGGCAGCTCGATACGATATTCCCGCTGCCGTGGTAGTCCCTCACGGGAACAGCAGGGAAAAAAACGCTGCCATGCGCGCCCTTGGCGTGGAACTGATTGAGTTCGGAGAAGATTTTCAGTCGTCTCGCGAACACGCGGAGATGCTCGCCCGTGAACGCGGGTTTCTCATGGTTCCGGCGTTTCACCCTCTGCTTGTCGCTGGTGTCGGTACTTACAGTCTGGAGCTACTTCAGGCTGTCAGCGACTTAGAAGTTGCCTATGTGCCGATCGGTCTCGGTTCGGGGATTTGCGGCATGATCGCGGCGCGGGACGCACTTGGATTGAAAACCTCGATAGTCGGCGTGGTATCCGCACATGCTCCCGCCTACGCGCTCTCCTTCGACGCCCGGAGCCTCGTCGAACATCCAGTCAGTACAAAGCTCGCCGACGGCGTAGCATGTCGCACGCCGGAATCCGAAGCACTCGATATAATCTGGAGGGGTGTAGACAGAATCGTTCAGGTCACAGATGACGAAGTCGCCGCAGCCATGCGCACGATCTTCGAGTGCACCCACAATGTCAGCGAAGGAGCGGGCGCCATGGGGGTCGCCGCGGCAGTGAAGGAGAAATCCCCAGCACGTAGAATCGCCGTCGTTATTTCAGGGGGGAATGTCGACCGGGCCTTATTTTCCGCCATCCTTTCCCAGGATGCGGAATGATTCAGTCCCACGCGAGCGTACCCGATTCTGAATCGATTTCAGAGGGGTATTGTCTTCGTAATCCAGAAAATTCTTTTTGCCGACCGGTAGAAATTCTGCCTCATGACTGATCAACCGTTAATCGAGGGCTTTATTAGAAAAAGAAATCCTCAATCCGGGCGGAACCATTCATTGCTGCGGGTTGATTTCCGCCGACAGGGCCCTCCATTTCTCTTCTCCCCAGCTCAGATGCTTTTCCATCTGCGCCCTGGCCCCTTCCTGATCTCTGCATTCTATGGCCTGAAATACCTTCCGGTGCTGCTCGATAACGGTGGCAAACCAAATGGCGGTAATTTTCTCCGCCGATATCCGGAAAAATTCTCCTGCCAGGTCGAAAATATTCTTCAGAATATGCAGCCTGATCGGATTTCCCGAGGCCTGGGCGACGGCAAGATGATAGTCCAGGTCATCGCGCATCGACCATCTTGAACCGTTTTGGGCTGCCATTTCCATTCCCCCCAGGAATTCCTTCAACCTAACCAGGTCCTTTTTGCTTCTAAACTTCGCGGCGAGATAGGCCGAACCCAACTCTATATCTTTTCTGACCCCATAAAGATCACCCAGTCCGGCCTTGCCTTCCCGTAGTATCTGGACCAGGGGATCGTACAAAAGCGGCGCACTCACGGAGTGAACGAAGATGCCTCTCCGATTCTTTATCTCCAGAAAGCCAAGCGCTTCCAGTATGTTAAGGGCCTCGCGAAGCGATGACCTGCCCACGCCGAGCAAACCACAAAGCATTCTCTCCGAGGGCAGTTTCTCACCCGGTTGCAGTGTTCCATCTTTGATCAGGGACTTAATCTGGGTCACGATTTGTTCTGTGACCTTGTGTTGTTGGATTGGCCGGTAAATATTCTTCACTTCGTAAACCCCGCGCCGGAGAAAAAAGACGCCGAAGTCCGTTTCAGTTCGTTGCATTGATACTGGAGAGACAGCATCTGAACATATGGTCTGGCCAGCAGTTCCAAATTACATTATATCATCTTAAAGGGAACATATTCCATCGTGAAAAATTCTGTTGCGGGAAAAACGTGTCGGAAAATCGTTGACAGCCGGGTATAGACACGTTAGTCTCTGGTCTGACCAGTGACTCCGCAACCACTTTCCATTCGCCCCTCGCATTTAGAACAACTTTACTTATCCTCTATCAGTAGGAGTCCCGGTGCTGCTTAAAACAATTCGCTTGAAGTCCGGAAAGCGACCAGCGCTGTTAAGATCGCGAACCTTGAAGGCTTTGAAATCGGAGTAAAAGAAGTCTATAGTAATATCCATATAAGGGATTTCTCCGAGGAAATTGGACGTTCGCGCCTCTCATCTGCCGTGAACACCTGACATGGGATTTGCCATCGGGTACATCGAAGGAGGGCTGCCTCATGCAACTCGAAGATGAAGTGCGCAATGCCGAACTTGCTCTAAGTGCGACCCGGCAAAGGGTGATCCTCGTCACAATCCTTCTGATAACCTTGTTGGTGGCTTATCTTGACAGGGTAAACGTCTCCGTCCTTGTGGCAGACAGTAACTTTCTCAACGATATGCTTATCAAAGGCAAACCGGTCCAGATGGGGTTGCTTATGACCCTGTTCTTGATCGCCTATGGTGTGGCTAACATCGTGCTGAGCCCTTTGGGCGACGTTATCGGTCCACGCAAGGCGATGCTGATTTCGATTTCGCTGTGGACTGTTTCCGTAATGATTGGGGGTCTTACTGCGACCTTCACCGTAATGCTTTGTGCGCGTGTACTTCTGGGCGTCGGCGAAGGGATGCACTGGCCGATGCAGAGTACCTTCGTGAAAAACTGGTTCCCCCCTAACGAACGCGGCAAGGCCAATGCTGCCTGGCTGATAGGCCTTATGGCCGGGCCTGCGTTGGCGATGCCGTTTTTCACCTGGATTATTTCGAGTTGGGGCTGGCGTTCGAGTTTTTTCGTGTTGGCTTTTTTAGGCCTTATTCCATGTTTTTTGCTGTGGTTCTTTGTGACTGACCATCCCCGCCAGCATAAAGGCGTCAATAAGGCCGAACTTGACTACATCGAGAATGCCCTCAGGGCAGAAGCCGCACAAGAAGCAAAAATGAAGGTGGAGAGCCTTGGCCAGCGGCTCGCATCATTCTGTTTCAATTACCGATTCTGGCTGCTTACGATTAACTATTTCTGTATCGCTTCCATATGGTGGGGAATGATGGCGTGGCTGCCTTCCTATCTAAAGGTTTCACGCGGTTTTAGCTGGGCTGCCATGGGAGCATTGTCTTCATTGCCATATGTTATTGGCACCATCAGTATTTTGTTTTTCGGGCACCTGGGTGACAAAATCGGGCGGAGGGCGCCACTTGCTGTTGTTTCGCATGCACTGGCGGCTGTAGGCATCTATTTTGGCGCGCATGCTACCGACAATATGACCGCCGCCCTGCTCATCTCCTTCGGCATAGCCTCGATCGGAATTGCCCTGCCTGCTACCTGGTCACTGCTCCAGCGCGTCGTTCCCGCAAGGGCGATCGGCGCCGGGTCAGGCATGATGAATGGGCTGGCAAATGGCAGCTCGGCCTTTTCCCCCGCGCTCATTGGCTATTTCATCGCAATTACAGGCAGCTACATGGGCGGCCTGATGTTCCTGGTGGGACTGGCAGGGCTTGGGTTCCTATGCATGTTCATTCTGTCATTACAAAAGTATTGAATGACAGCTTTTTGCCTTCGCCCTGATTGATGAAAAAGCCTCTATAATCCAGCAAACGAGAGGGTTTTGTTCGGCAAAGAACGAAAGGATTTACCAATGCTGAAACCCGAGATCCTGCAAAAGTTTATCGCTATTGTCGGCCGGGACCGTTGCAAGACTTCGCCGGAGGATTTGCTGACATTCGGCTATGATGCCTCCATATATGAATACGTCCCGGATGCGGTAGTATTCCCGAAATCGACGCAAGAAGCCGCAGGCATTATGAAGGTTGCCTCGGCCCATAACGTTTTCGTAACACCCAGAGGGGCTGGGTCCGGTCTGGGTGGCGAAGCCCTGGCCAAACACGGGGGGATCGTCCTTTGCTTTTCCATGATGCACCGAATCCTTGAGATAAATACTGCAAACCGCTACGCTGTGGTCGAGCCTGGGGTGGTCATCTCCGAATTTCAAAAAGCGGTGGAAAGAGTCGGTCTGTTCTATCCGCCTGATCCCGGCAGTGCCGCTGTTGCCACCATGGGCGGCTCCGTGGCTATGAACTCGGGAGGGATGCGGGGAGTCAAATACGGGGTCACAAGGGATTATCTTCTCGGACTTGAGATTGTTTTGCCATCCGGCGAAGTGATGATGACCGGGACCGTGACCGCCAAAGACGTAACGGGTTACGACCTCACTCGTCTGATTTGCGGGTCCGAAGGTACGCTGGCCCTGGTTACCAGGATAAACGTCCGTCTGCTCCCCAAACCCAAAACCAAGCGCACCCTGCAAGCCATCTACAACAGTATCGACGCCGCTGGAGATGCAGTCTCCAGAATCATTGAAGAGGGGATCGTTCCAGCGACCCTCGAGCTCATGGACGGGATGATCATCCAGGCGCTCGAGGAATTTAGCCATCTTGGGCTGCCTCTTGACGCCGCAGCCATCTTGTTGATAGACGTGGATGGAGACACCGAAACGGTAGAAAGACAGGCCGCGCTGGTGGCTGATTTTTGTAAGGCGCAGGGCGCGCGGGAAGTGCGGGTTTCATCATCGGAGAAGGAAAATGAACAGCTCTGGTTTGCCCGCCGCTCTGCTTTCGGCGCCGTAGCCCGAATGCGCCCCACCTGTGTGATTGAAGACGCAACCGTGCCTGTGAGCTTCCTTACGGCTACCATAAAGAAAGTAATCGAGATTTGCGGGCGCAATCGGGTTCAGGTAGCGGTCCTCGCCCATGCGGGAGATGGAAACCTGCACCCCCTTATGCTCTGCGATCAGCGCGATGCGGAGGAGATGGCCAGGGTCGATAAATGCATGGATGAAATCGTCGAGTTCGCTCTGTCCGTCGGAGGGACCTTGACTGGTGAGCACGGCATCGGCATCAACAAGGCCAAGTACCTGCCGCAACAACTGAGCCAAACCAGTCTGAAAATGATGCGAGCCGTTAAAGCGACATTCGATCCCCAGGGGATATTGAACCCTGGCGGTTTTCTGGAGCATTGCAGGTCATGATTCCCTTTGAGTTGAGTGAACAGGTTTACAACTGTATCAAGTGTGGGCTGTGCAGTAACACATGTCCCGTCTACGCGCAGCTCCGCTTCGAAGGAGTTTCTCCCAGGGGCAAGGTTCAGCTCATAAGAAAGATACTGGAAGGGAAACTGGCGATATCGGAAAACTTCGCCCGTCTTCTCGGGACCTGCCTTCTTTGTGAGACCTGCATGGTGAATTGCCCCAGCGGCGTCAGGCTGGACCGTCTCATGAAGGCCATGCGTGCGGAAGTGGTTGCCAAATATAGCCTGCCCTGGCAGAAGCGGGCGCTCTACCACCTCCTTTCCGGCCCGCACATGCTGCCTTTCGCCGTCTTCTGGGGGCGTATGCTGGAGGCGCCTCTGCGCTCGCTGCTGCCAAAGGATGGCAAGGTAGGAACTATTCCCTGTTCCAGGCTCCCGAGGTTGAACTCAAGACCGCTGCTCAGTCAATATCCGGAGATAATTTCACCGGTTGGGCCACGTGTTGGCCGGGTACTCTACTTTGTGGGTTGTGCAACCAATTACATGTCTGAAAATGTCGGCCGGGCGGTGATAAGCGTCCTCGTAAAACTGGGGGTTGAAGTGATCATCCCCAGGGGACAGGTGTGTTGCGGCTTTCCCATCTGCTTGGCAGGCGCCCGAAAACCCTTTCTGAGCAACATTCGGCGGAACCTGGAGGTCTTCGATCCAAAGGATGCGGATGCGGTTGTTGTAGACTGCGCAACGTGCGGAGCTGCACTGAAGAAAGAATACGCCGATGTTTTGGAAGAAATGGGAGAGGATGCTGAAGCTGCCCGCGAGTTGGGGCGGAAAGTGCTCGATATCTCCCAATACATTTCGGGTTTCGACCTGGAGAAATACCTCCGGCCGGTCCCGACTCGAGTAACTTACCATGACCCCTGCCACCTGCTGCGCACCCAAGGCGTAAAGGAGGAGCCTCGAAGCTTGCTCAAACGCATCCCGAACATGGAATTCGTAGAAATGGCGGGGGCTGACGTCTGCTGCGGAGGAGGAGGCGCCTTCCAGATGGAACATCCCGATGTGGCCTCAGGGATCACGAAAAATAAGATTCAGGCCATCATGGAAACACGCGCGGACATTGTTGCAACAGGGTGTCCAGGATGCCGCCTGCAAATCCATGGCAACCTTGGAGATGAATCGATCCAGGTCGTTCATCCCATAGAGATCTTGGCGACCGCCATGGCTTGCAACCATTGCATTGACTTGAGTTCATAATAGAAGAACCACATTGAGCGCCTCGAACTACTTCCGGACGTGGCATTCACCGCAGGTAACCGGCCCTTCTTTCATGCTCTCATGGCAGGTTTTGCACTGAAAGTGGAAGGCATCCTTGAGCGAAGGCTGGTCATCATCGGCATGCTTCTTGTGGCAGGAATCGCAGGTCTGCCCCTCCCCGCCCCGGTTATTCAGGAATGCATCAAAATCATGATGGCAACGAGTGCAATCCAGCTTGTTTTCCGCATGGAGCTTGTGATTGAACTCCACCAGGGGTCTCTGGTGCGTTCCAATCTCTTTATGATTAAGCACAAAGGTATCATCCTGGGAATGAGCCATCGGGACAATAGCCGCAAGGACCAGGACAACCAGCAAAAGTTTTATGTATGTCATCGGAATTCCCTTCATTTCATTGCAACTCTGTTTCGAAAACTCTCTCCCGTCGAGTTAATCTTGCGATTCCTCATCATCGGTCTCAACAGGTTTAAACTTCTCGGGAATGATCATCGCCTCTGTGATCACCTCCTTGAATTGAACCACCTTGATCCCGAGATTATACTCCTTGTTGAGGTCCCCGATCTGATCGAAACAGTTATGGCAGGGAGTGATAACAATCTTTGCGCCGGTCGCCTTTATCTGCTCGGCTTTTATCCTTCCGGACTCCATCCTTCTTTTTCTGAACTCGGGTCCCATTGGAATAAAACCACCCCCGCCCCCGCAACAGTGATTGTAGATGCCGTTGGGCGTCATATCGCGGAAATCCCTGGCGATGTACTTCATAATTGCCCTGCCCTCCTCCCACAGTCCGCCGTTTCTGGAAACATTGCAGGGGTCCTGGTAAGTTACGGGTTCTTTGAGCATCTTGTCCGGATCGATCTTAATCCGGCCGTCTCTCAGGTATTCATAAAAAAGGCGCACTGAGTGGACGATCGGAAGGGGAGGTTTGCCGTTGCGGTAGCCTAACATGTATGGGCCTTCGAAAAGT
>Ga0187890_10000297_pt1 | contig 35216 bp, 32 predicted proteins | sample June2016WEW_21_1_FD_133005 | JGI IMG/M metagenome (GOLD analysis project Ga0187890, IMG submission 133005) | Peatland microbial communities from SPRUCE experiment site at the Marcell Experimental Forest, Minnesota, USA - June2016WEW_21_10 | ecosystem: Environmental > Terrestrial > Soil >... | reverse complement strand
CGTTCTACCAGGCGTGGTGGGAGATCCTGCCCGCCGCCGAGACGCCCATCGCGTCGATCACCGTCCATCCCGGGGACGCCATGACGGTGTCGATCACCAAGGGCGTGTCGAATCAATGGACCATCGTGGTGGCCGACACCACGACGGGGCAGACCTTTTCGACCGTCCAGACCTACACCGGGTACGAAGACTCGGCGGAATGGATTCAAGAAGCGCCCACGATCGGACGGCGCGTGGCGACGCTCGCCGACGACAGCGACGCCATCTTCGACCACGGCACGGTCAACGGTGCCGGCCCCGGTCTGACGAGTTCCGACGGCGGGGCGATGTACAAGGGCTCATACTCGAACTGGATCTCCACCCCGTCGGCCCCGAACCCGAACGGGGACGGATTCGCCGTCGCCTACGGGAGCATCGCTCCCGCCGCGCCGTCGTCCTGAACGCTGGTCCACGCCCCGGGCGGTGAGGCCAGGGGCGTCGCCGTCGGGGGTGGGGCAGCCTCCCTGCCGACGCGCATCACCGGCCGCGGTGGACCTCGGGCAGGGCGCTCGGGCCCTATCCCCGAACGGGAAACCCTGCGGCGTTACATTTTTCGCATGAGCAGGGAGCGCATGTCCTCGAACGGGTCCTGGTTCGACTCTTCGCAGGTCTTCTCCGATACCCAGAGAGTCGACCTGTTCAACGATCCTCCTTGGGAGGCGGCGCCCGACCCTTCCCCGAGGCGGGCCAGTGTGGGGGGAGGCCGGGAGGAGTCCCGGTGGGCGCTGGCCAAGACGGTCGTCGTGAGCCTTCTCCCCAGCAAGCGCGGTCAGCACAGCCACAAGACCGTCTGACGCCGTACCGGGGATCAGGCCCCCAGGCTCACCCGATGAGGGCTTGGACCTTGGCCACGGAAGTGCTCAGGAAGGTGGCGCCGGTTTGGAGAGAGGCGACACCCTGGTCAAAGAGGTTGGGGGGAAGGGCCTCCGACGAGCCCAGGCAATCGCTCGACCCCTGGATCAGGTCGCTCAGTGCCGTGCTCCAATAACTCTGGATCAGCGCGTCCGGGATCGGTGGCAGCTGCATGGCACTTTGGGCATCGCTCAGGAGTTGCTGCCACGAGGGATCGACGCTCGAGTAGTCAGACACCTCGCTCGCCGGGAACGCAGCATTGACCTTGCTGATATCGGTCTGCAACGTGGCGAAGATGGCACCGTGGGCCTGGTCCCAGGCCCGGACCTGACTGCGCGACGCCACCGAGGTCGCCGCCGCCAGGCTCTCGATGGAGCTGACGGCAGAGTCCAACTGGGTGGTGCCCACCGTGACGAGCGACGAGCCCTTGTCGAAGGTGGCAGCGACGTACCCCGCGGTTCCGGGCGCGGCCGCGGTGGCGAGGATGCATTGCGATGCGCCTTGGTTCAAGTCGCTCAACGCGGTGGACCATTCGGACTGCGTGGCGCTGTCAGGGATCGGGGGGAGTGAGGCCGCGTAGTTGGCGTCGACGAAGAGATCCTGCCAGTAGGGATGCACATCCGAGTAGAAGTCCGGGCTGGTCGTCTGCAACGCTCTGTTGAGCTTCTCCACGTCAGTTTGCAAGGTGTTGAAGACCGACCCGTAGGCCAGGACCCAGGCCTGGTCGGCCTGGCTCACCAATGTCGTCATCGTCGTCACAGGGAGCGTCGTCGCCGGTACCACCGACGTCGGTGTGGGAGCGGCGCGCTTGGGAGGTTGGGTGGCGCGAACCGCGGCGCTGGTGACCACGGGGCTGCTACTTCCTGACCTTGCCGTCGCCGGCGCGGTGGCGGGGGGCGTCGTGGATTTGGGAAGTGCCGCCAGGGCCTGCTCGAGCGGCGTCAAGGCCGCCGTCGTGGGCGGGGCGGGCGGCGGTTTCTGAGGCGGGATCAACGGCGTGGTGGCGCGCGGGAGCTCAGGGAGCACGCGCACGATCGGGTTCTCGGTCGTTGTGGTCGTGCTGCCCGAACCTCCGGCTCCGCTTATCCCGAGGTACCCGACGACGCCACCACCGCCGATCAGGAGCGCCGCCAGCGCCAACATCGGCCTGGTGGGGTGCCTGATCTGCCCGTGCTTGTCAGGAGGCCCGCCAACAACCGCGGTCCCGGCGCGCACTGGATTCGATGCCGTCGCGTCGCGGTGACCGCCACCGGGCTCCGCTGTGGCCTCCCCGGTCACCGGAGGAGCATCGAGGGATCCGATACCGTCGTTGCGGACCACTGACGTCGGCTCGCCGTGCGCGAAGAGCCGCTCCTCGTGAATCCCGTACGGGTCGGGATGCCAGCCGTCCTCCATTGCCCCCCTGCCACATCGAAGGGCCGCAACCCCAACCGCGCCCCAACTTGGGTAAGAAATCTACCTTCTACCCCCCGCTTTTGGGAATCCCTCCGAGATCGGCGCGATCCTGAAGGTCGAGCTCTCAGGCACGAGCACAGCCTCTGTCCGAGACTGATCGCGATCCGGGCCGAGGACGAACCTCGAGGCGGGCCCGATCCTCATGATCAGAGCGGCGCGGCGGGGCGTCGAGCAGGGGACTTCGTCCCAGCAGGTTGCGACGTATGCCGGTCCGGGCCCGCAGAGAGCGGGCATACTGCGCAAGGCCGCCCCCCGCACCAGACGGATCCCCGAGGAGATTCACACATATGGGTGCTGTCGTGAGGCCGTGGACCAGCCGACACACCGGAGGGAACCTGCATTGATCGTCACGGCGCGCCGCGGGGTCATGTCGTCGGCGATACGCCGCACCGACAGCCCCCGATGGGCCGGCGCCATCGCCGGCATGGCCGGCGCGGTGGTGGCGGCAGCGAGAATCGTCGTTGCGGGACACAGGAACATCGCCTCGTTCATCGTCGTCGGGAGCGATCACGTTCGGGGCCGCATACCGACGGGGGTCCCGATCACGTCGGGCCAGGGATATGACGGCCAGTTCTACTACCGCATGGCCCTCGCTCCCTTGAACTTCGACCGCACCGCCCACGGGATCAGGATGGACACCCTCAGCCGATTCGAGCGCGTCGGCTACCCGGCATTCGCATGGTTGGTGGCGGCGGGCCGGAGCTCGCTCGTCCCATGGTCCTTGGTCATCGTGAACGTCCTCGGATTGGCCTGCTTGGGTGCGCTCGGTGCGATGATCGCCCGGGGGGCACGACACCACGCGTGGTGGGGTCTGGTGCTGCCGGGCTACTTCGGGTTCGTCTGGGTGCTGTCGCGCGACCTCGCCGAGATCGTGACCGCCACCTTCGTGGTGGCCGGCGTCGTGGCCCTTCGTCGTGACCGCTTCGTCCTGGCCGGAGCGGCCTTCAGCGTGGCCGTCCTGAGTCGGGAGACAGGCCTCCTCGTCATCGCGCTCTTGGCCCTCGAGCGACCCCTGGCTGCGACGCGCCGCCGGGTCGTGGACCGGCGGGCCCGGGCCGTCGCGCCCGGTGCCTCGACCGTCGACGCGACGGGGACCACTCCCCACATCTCGTGGATCCTCCCCGGCGCGGTCTTCACGGCGTGGCAGCTCGTCGCGAGACTGGCGACGGGCTCGTGGCCCCTGCTCACCTCCGGCCAGAAGAACCTGGACGTTCCCTTCGCCGGCTTCGTGCAGGGTTTCCGGCACTACCTGAGCCTGCTGCCGTCGAGGGCGGCCCTGCTGTGGTTCGGGGAGCTCTTCGTCCTGGTCGTGGTGGTGGTGGCCGCGGCGCTGGCCCTGCGGACGACCACGGCCCGCCTCTACGAACGGGCGGCCTGGGTCGCCTATGCAGTGGTGGCCGCCACCCTCGCCCCGGGCATCTGGCTCGGCGATGTGGGCTTTCGCAGCCTCGACGACCTCTACGTCTTCAGTTGCATCATCCTCTTGTCTTCGCCACGACGTTTGACGGTGCCGGCCGTGCTGGTGGCGGGCAGCTGGACCGTCGTGGCCGTGGAGTTGATCAGGTTCATCTGACGACGGTCGACGCGGCGCCCTACGCCGCGCTCGTTCCCGCCGAAGCTCCGGTCCCGCCGAAGCCCGCACCGCCCCCTCGACCTCCGAACCCGCCACATCCGTTGGGTCCGGGAGGGCGGATGCTCACCGACGTGGCCGTCAACGTGCCACTGGCGGCTTTCGAGCCGAACACGGTGACGCAACGACCCACGACCACGGCGCTCCCGGTCGCCGACTCGGACTTGGTATAGGTGGTCGACGACGACGTCGAGACCTCGACCTTCACCGGCGTCGCGGAGGTTCCGGCACTCGAGGTCCCACTCGACCCGACCACACGACCGATGCCGTTCACCGTGAGGGAGGCACCCGAGATCGTCGTGACCTTGCCCGAGGCTGACGCCAGCGAGAAACTTCCCCCCCCGAACCCTCCCCCGGCGCCGCCTCCGCCCCGCCTGCCACCGAAGGCTCCGGCCGCGGTGGCCGCCGGGCACGGGGTGGCGTCCCCGGAGATGGTGATGGTGCGCGCCACGATCGGTCCCGCCGCAGAGGCACTGGCGGGCGGCGTCCCGGTGACAGAGACACAACTGCCCGCGGTGACGTCTTGGGCGTCCGCCGTCACCGTCTGAGAGAAGGTGGTGGTCGGTGTCCAGGTCACCGAGGTCGCTCCCGCGAATTGGCTCGAGACGCTCATCGAGGACCCCGACACCGAGGCCACCGAGCCCGTCGCCAGGGGACGACCGCCCGGCACGGTCGTGGATGACCCCGCCGACGACGAGGCGCCCGAACTGGGCGAGCCGGCCGCGCTGCCACAGGCGGCGGCGAGCACGGCCAGGGTCCCGACGATGGCTGCCCCTCGCCAGGCACGACGCGACACCGGCCCCGCCGACAACGACAGTGGCTCTCTCATGGTTCCTCCGCTCTCACCCGCAGGGGCACTGCCATGGTCGACCTGACAGGCCCCACGGTCCTACGAGTACCGGATCTTGCTGTCGATTTCCTGAGAATCGACGGCCCCACCGGAGCGGGGCGGAGGTCGCCCGGCCGGGGGCGTTCGCCTCAGGCGCCGAGCGCCGACCGCCAGGGGGTCAGATCGAGGCGGGGGTACATGCGTCGGGTGGCGTCCAGGAGCGGCCCACTCCAGATGGGGTGTCCCGGAGGGGGGAACCCGAAGAGCGCCAACTCGGCCGGGGTCGAGCCCTCGACGAAGGCCACCCAATGCGGTGAGGTCGCCCGCGACTGCATGGTGTGATAGCCCACCCAGTCCTGGCCGGCGATCTTGTAGCTGGCGTTGAGGAGGAACCTGGCGCCGTGGGGCTCGGTGAGATCGACGGCCCGGTGAAAGACGTCGGATCGGTAGGCGAGATACGAGCCCCGCACCCCGGTGGCGCCGTGCTCCGCCGCGTAGAGGGCGCCGTCCTGCTCGGGCATCACGAGCGGAACCGTCGTACGCCGGGGAACCGAATCGAGCACCGACACCAGATGGGTCGGTGCCGTGGTGGGTCCGACGTCGGAGAGATAGAGGAACCCTTCGATGTGCCACCACGGCGCCTGCCCCACGGCGGGAAGCCAGGAGTGGTTCCGGTCGGTGTGCATGGGCTGCTCGTAGTTGGTGATGCCCGTGTACTTGGCCGACACCTGAGCCTGGTACAGACGGACGTCGGTGCTGTCGAGGGCACGAGCGGCGAAGTCGACGATCGAGGGATGGACGACGAGTCGGTTGAGCGCGCCGGTTCCCGGGAAGGGGAACAACCCCATCCAGCGGTGCTGGTCGTGTCGGAAGCCGGGGCCCTCGGGGGGCCAGGGGAACTCGTCGACCGGGGCCGGACGCCCCAGACGCCGCTCGGTCTCACCCTCGGGATCGGCGTGGTACTCCTCGGGGCGGGGGAAGAGCAGATGGAGGTCCTCGACGGCGGCGTCGATCTCTTTCACAGGGACGAGGCCCTCGAGGAGGACCCATCCGTGTTCGCGCCAGGCGGTCACTTCGTCGTCCCGGGCTCGACGTGGCCCCATCTCTCTCTCCCTGCCGGCGAGGCGCTGTCGCGCCGTGCCGGGACAGGATCGCTCGCGCCGGCCGGGCGCCGCAATCGCGACCTGGGCCGTACGGGGGCGGGAAGACCCGGTTTCCCGGGTGGGTCGGCCCGGGACCGCCAGGAGGTCGACCCCCGGCCCCCGGGCGTCGTTGGGGAGGTGGGAGGGTTGCCGACTTCTCGCCGGGTGGCTCTGTGACCGAAGATACCGGGCACGATTCGCTCCCGACCGCTGCAGTTGGGGTCCCCATGTGACGATCTGGTCGAGAATGAACGCATCCCGAAGATGAAGAACCCCGAGACGGTCCAAGAGATGGTGCGGCGCCGGGTCCGGCGCCGCCGCCTGTGGCGCCGCGCCCGCGTCGCCATCCTGGTCGTGGGCGTGATCGTTGCCGCCGGCGGAGCGGCATTCGGGATCGATCGAATGGTGGTGGCCCTTCGCAAGTACTACGCGTCGCCGCCCCACAGCGCCCGGGTCGTCGGTCCCTCCACCTCGTCGGTGCCGAAGGCGAACTCCCCGTCGGGTCCGCCCAACTGCGTGAGCGGTCAGCTGAGCGGCACCGTCACCGATTGGGAGGGCATCAGCGACACCACCTACGAAACGGTGTCGCTCACCAACATCTCGCTGTCGACGTGCTCGCTGTTCGGGTACCCCGGCCTGGCCGTGAACAGCGCCAACGGCACCGCCCTGCCCGCCGCCACCCAGGATGTGCCCACCATGGGCGCCAGCACGGGCATCGCCGCAGCGACGCCCACGGCCGTCGTCGTGGGCCCCGAGGAGCGGGCCTGGTTCGAGCTCTCGTATCCCGACGTGTGCGACATCATCCTCACCCCGGGCTCAGGCCCGACGGCCACCCCCAACGCGTGCTACGAGGGCAAGTGGCTCCAGATCACCCCCCCGAGGACCGCCAGCCCCCTGCTCGTCCCCGAGCCCCTGCGCTTCGCCTACGGGATCGCCGGCTTCGACGTGGGGCCCTTCGGCTCGGGCTCACCCCCTCCGTTGCCCAGAAGTTGACCGGGGGTTGGAGGGCAATTGATCCAACCGCCCGAGGATCTGCCCCGGGGGGCGGTCCGATGGGAACAAGCAAGGCAGCGTCGAGCAGCTACGAACAGGCCTGTCAGGCCGAGGACCTGGGCCAGGACGTGGTCGCACTGGCGGCGGTGGCGGAATCCGATCACCCCGCCTCGGTCCTGCGTCGGGTGAACGGCAAGCTCGTCCGACTCATCGTCGAAGCGCGCTAGACGCCGCTCGGCGCTCGGCGTTCGGCGCTCGGCGCTCGGCGCTCGGCGCTCGGCGCTCGGCGCTCGGCCGGCCCGACTACCCTGGCGAGGCGATCCGGGCCGCCTTCGGGGGTGGCGGGGGCGACGGGAGTGGTGCGTGCAGGGGTTACTGACGAAGCGGCTCGCGACCGCCGGGCTGGCCGTCGTCGCCGTCGCCGGCATGCTCGTCGCCACCGAGGCGACCCCGAGCGGGGCGGCCACGCCGTGGCAGGGTCACGGATCGATCGGGGAGGCCTACGCCATCGGCGCCACCCCCGGTGAACGGCTCACCCTGGTCGACGGGTCGGGGGCGACGGTCGGGGCCGGGGTGGTCGACAGCCTGGGTGGTCTGATCGTCCGCGACGTGCCCGCCGGGGCGGGCTTCCGGTTCGAAGAGACCGGGGGAAAACACCGCAAGACGTCGCCGTTCTCGGTCCTCTCGACGAGCTCGACGCCCCCGGCGGCGTTCTACTCGAGCCAACACCTGCATGCGGGCCTCAACTACGTGAAGATGCGCGACGGGATCTCCATCGCCGCCACGGTGCGCCTCCCCCCGGGCAAGACGCTCGCCCAGGGCCCCTTCCCGACGGTCGTCGAGTACTCCGGATACGCCATCGCCGCGCCCCACAGCCTGATCGACGCGCTCGAGGGCAAGGCACCGGCGAGCGACCCGTTGCTGCCCGACACCGCCACCGTGGTGGGAAGCGTCATCGCCCCGCTGCTGGGCTTCGCCACGGTGAGCGTGCAGATGCGGGGCACGGGGTGCTCGGGGGGTGCCTTCGACCTCTTCGGGCTGCCCTCGGACTACGACGGCTACGACGTGATCCAGACCGTCGGGGCCCAGTCGTGGGTACTGCACCACAAGGTGGGCATGGTCGGCATCTCGTACTCCGGCATCTCCCAGTTCGAGGTGGCGGGCACCGACCCGCCCGACCTGGCGGCCATCGCGCCGCTCAGTTCCACCGACGATCTCTTCTCGACCGGCTATCCCGGCGGGATCTACAACGACGGCTTCGCCGCCAGCTGGATCGCCCAGCGCATCTCCGACGCCAAGGCCGCTCCGAAGGGGGGGCAACCCTGGGCGACCGCCGAGATCGCCACCGGCGACACCACCTGCCTGGCCAACCAGGTCCTGCACCCTGAAGCCCAGCAGCTCGCGTCCTTGGTCGGGCCCGGGCTCAGCCGGGTCCCGGCCCTCTTCGACCAACGCTCGCCGGCCGTGTGGGCCACGCACATCAAGGTCCCGGTCTTCCTGGCCGGTGCCCTCGAGGACGAGCAGACGGGGCCCCAGTGGCCGGCGTTGATCACGGCTCTCGGCCACGACAAGAACGTCTATGCCACCATGCTCAACGGCACCCACATCGACTCTCTCGGCCCCGACACCCTGTCACGGTGGCTCGAGTTCCTCGACATCTACGTCGCGGGTCGCGTGCCGACCCAGAACCCGTTCCTCACCTTGCTCGCCCCCGCCGTCTACGCCGAGGCCACCGGCGGGGCCGAGGCGATGACACCCCCGCCGTTGCGCTTCACCGACGCCCCTTCTCTCAGCGCGGCCAAAGCCGACTTCGCCGCCGACGACCCCAGGGTCAGGGTGCTCTTCGACAACGGGGGCGGCGATCTCGGGCCCGGGGCCCTGCAACCGACGTTCGAGGCCGACTACTCCTCCTGGCCCCCGCGGGGGACCGTCACCCGCTACTACCTCGGGGCCGGGGGCACGCTCAGGTCGTCGAAGGGTGGGGCCACTCAGACGTCGTTCCGGCCCGATCCCTCTGTCCGTCCCGCCACCGACCTCGCCGCCTCGGCCAACGCCTGGGCCGCCCAGCCGCCCTACGACTGGACGACGGTGCCCGCCGCCAACGGGGTGGCCTTCGAGACACCGGTCTTCACCTCACCCACCACGATCGTGGGCCCGGCCAGCGTGGACCTGTGGCTGCGGTCCAGCGCGTCGGACACCGACCTCCAGGTGACCGTGACCGAGGTCCGGCCCGGCGACACCGAGGAGGAGTACGTCACCTCCGGCTTCCTGCGCGCCGCCAACCGCACCTTGTCGAAGGCCTCCACGGTCCTCGACCCCGTGCCCAGCTACCTCAAATCCGATGGGCACAACCTGCCCGCCGGGCGCTACAGCCTCGTCCGCATCCCCATCGACCCCATCGCCCATGCCTTCCGGGCCGGCACCCGGTTGCGGATCGTGATCTCGGCGCCGGGGGGCGACCGGCCCGAATGGGCGTTCGAGACCCCATCCACCCGGGGGTCGGTCACCGACACCCTGGCGCTCGGGGGGGCCATGGCCTCCTCGCTGGCGGTCAACGTCGTGCACGGCGTCGATCCCACCGAGCCGATGCCCGCCTGCGGGGCGCTGCGGGGAGAACCGTGCCGGGCCTATTCGACGATGGCCAACCAGGGGTGAGGGCCCGGGCTCAGACCTCGTCGATGGCGAACTCGGGGCAGTTGGCGATGGCCAGACGGGCGCGTTCCTCGAGCTCGGGGGGCACCGTCCCGTCACCCACCACCGTCGACAGGCCGTAGTCGTCGACCGAGAAGAGCTCGGGGGCGAGCCCGTAGCACCGGGCATGGCCCTGGCACTTGTCGGGGTCCACCCTGATCTTCACGGGAACAGCACCGGCAGTTGGCGCGGCCCGCGCACCTGGCCCCCGGCCCACGTCACGTCCTGGGCGTCGTCGAGGCGGAACTCGGGGATCCGGCGCAACCACTCCTCGAGGGCCACTCGCAATTCCATGCGGGCCAGGTTGGAGCCGGCACAACGATGGATGCCCGAACCGAAGGCCACGTGTCGGTTGTGGGCCCGGTCGAGCACGACCTCGTCGGGGTGCTCGAACACGGCGGGGTCGCGGTTGGCCGCCGGGAAGTTCATGAGGACCTTGTCCCCCGCCTTCATGGGACAGCCCCCGTACTCGATGTCGGTCGTGACGACGCGCGCCATGGTCACCGGGGAGTAGGCGCGCAGCAGCTCCTCGACGGCGAGGGCCATGGCGTCGGGGTCCTGGGCCATGCGCTTGCGATCGGTGGGGTGGGTGGCCAGGTGCCACAGTGACGAGCCGATGGCGCTCCACGTCGTGTCGACGCCGGCGATGAGGACGAGGGCGGCGGCCCCGAGCACCAGGCTGTCCTCGATGGGCGCCCCGTCCACCGAGGTCTGCAGGAGCTCGCTCAACAGGTCGTCACCGGGATGGACGCGCCTCTGCGCCACCTCGGCGATGAAGTACTCGAGCAGCCCCTGGACCCCGTTGACACGTCGATCGTGGTCGTCGGCGAACTCGAGGACGTCGCGCACCCACCCCGTGAAGGTGTCGGCGAGGTCGGGACTGACACCGAGGATGTGGGCGATCACCCGCACCGGGATCTGCTGGGCGTAGTCCGAGGCCGCATCGGCCCGACCATCGGCGATGAAGCCGTCGATGAGCCCCGAACACAGGCTTCGCGTCATCGCTTCGTAGCTCTCCACCCGGTGATGCGAGAACCACGGCAACAGCAACCGGCGGGTCCAGGTGTGCAGGGGCGGGTCGGCGGAGATCGGGGGCAGACCGTAGGGCAGCACGGGCTCCTCGGGCTCCTCGCCCTCGAAGGGGATCACGACGACCTCGAGCGAGCTGAAGTGTTCGATGTCGTGGGCGATGGCGGTCACGTCGTCGTAGCGGGTGGGCAACCACGTGCTGCCTCGTCGGTCGGTGTGGGCGATGGGACACGACGTGCGCAGCTCGTCCCAGATCCCGAAGGGGTCGGCGACGTAGTCGGGGTCGAGCACGTCGAAGTCACTGCCCCACTCGGTGACCGGCGCGGTCTTCCTCACGTCTCTTCCTCCCCGGGCGTCGCCACGTCACGACGGGCGACCGGGGTCCATCATGACACCCGAGGCTCGCCGGGTCTCCCCGGCGAACGGTGGTCAGCTCAGCGGGCCGCCTCTTTGGGCGGGACGACCCACAGGGGGGTCTCCAGGGTGAGGTGGGTGCGCAGGAAGATGTCGAGCTGGGTGGGCGACAGGGGGCGGCCGTAGAGGAAGCCCTGGCCCGTGTCGCACTGCTCGGCGAGGAGCGGGTCCATCTGGCCCTCCTCCTCGATCCCCTCGGCGATGGTCTCGAGGCCCAGGGTCTTGCCGAACTGGACGAGCGTGTGAATCAGCATGGACGAGTCGCGCGTCGTGGCCACGGAGCTGATGAAGGACCGGTCGATCTTGAGGATGTCGATCGGGAACTGGCGGAGATAGGCGAGGGACGAATAGCCGGTGCCGAAGTCGTCGATGGCGATCCTGACGCCGAGTCCCTTGAGCGCCACGAGCCGGTCGACCATGAGCGAGGTGTCGCGCATGATGGTGGTCTCGGTGATCTCGATCACGAGCGCATTCGGTTCGAATCCCGATGCGACGAGGGCGTCACCGACATCGGCCAGCAGGGTGTCGGACTCGAGCTGGCAGGCCGACATGTTGACCGACATGGTGATGAGGTAGCCGGCACGATGCAGGGCGGCACCCTGGCGGCATGCCTCTTGGAGCACCCACCGACCGAGGGGAACGATCAACCCGCTCTCTTCGAGCATGGGGAGGAAGTGATCGGGCGGGATGACCCGGCGGGTCGGGTGTTGCCAGCGCAAGAGCGCCTCGACCCCGGTGGTGGAGCGGGTCTCGATGTCGAAGATGGGCTGGTAACGCAGGAAGAACTGGTCCGTCGCCACCGCGCTGCGCAGCTCGTGCTCGAAGGCCTGACGGCTCTCGATGGCCTGGGGCATGTCCTGGCCGAACACGACATAGCGGTCTCGCCCCGCCTCTTTGGCCTGGGAGAGGGCGGTGCCGGCGTCCTGGAGCAGGTGTTCGGCGTCGACCCTCGGTCCGAGCGCCACACCGACCGAGACCGACACGGTGAAGGGCTCGACGTAACCGTCACCGAGGAAGAAGGGCTCACGCACCACCTCGAGGATCCGTTCGGCCACGAGCTCGGGCCCTGCCGCCAGCGAGGCACCGTCGGTGAGCACCACGAATTCGTCGCCGCGCACCCGCCCCACCGTGTCGGCTTCCCGCAGCGCCGAGCGCAGGCGATCGGCGACCGCTCTCAACAGGTCGTCCCCTGTCCGGTACCCGTGGGCCTCGTTGAACTCCTTGAACCGGTCGACGCCGAGCACCAATGCGGCCGTGGGCAGCTGGCTGCGACGACTCCGGACCAGCATCTGGTCGGCGCGGTCGACGACCAGCGAACGGTTAGGCAGGCCTGTGAGCACGTCGTGCAGCGCCATGTGCTCCAACTCACCGCTGTGCTGTGCGGATTCGTCGCGGGCCCGCCGTCGCGACACGACCAGAGACCGCAGGACCAAGAACAGGATCAGGGTGGCCAGGACGATGGCGCCCCCGACGGCGAGCCCCCGGGTCGACCCGGTCGCCGACCCCGAGACCAGAGGTTGGCGGACGGTGACGACCCACCGCCCGCCGGCATCGGTGGTGATGGTGTCGACGAGCCCGCCGGGAGTATTGGCGGTGTCGGTGGTTGCCAGGACCTGGGCGCCCGATCCGGCGTTCTCACGGGCCAGGGTCACCTCGAGGTCGCTGCGGGCACCCACCGCGCCGGCCAGAACCGTGGCCGTGTCGAAGATCCCGCCGACCCACCCCTGGAGGGCGGCGACCCGTCCCTTGACCGTGGTCGGGGTGGTCCCGTTGTAGATCGGCGCCACCACCACCATGGTCGAGCTGAAGGCCTGGTCGACGGCCTTGAGGGCCTCGATGTCGGAGTTCCCCGGTGCCGTGCCGGCCCCGGCCGTAAAGCCGAGCACCCGACCCTCGTCGGCGCCGAGCAGCTTCGTGATCTCGAGCTGACCCGTGGTACCCGAGGAGGTGAGGGCCCCGTTCACCGAGGTCGAGCACCAGTCGAGACCCGGAGGCAGCGCTGCGTCGCCCGCGCTGCGCAGGGCGCTACGCAGGGCCAGAAGCCGGGTCAGGCAGTACGGGGGTTGCGCCGAGCTCGGCGTGATCACGAAGGGTTCGCCCGCCGGCACCGCCGGGTCGGCGTTGATGGCGGCTCGGAAGTAGTAGTACTCGACCGGTGACAGCTTCTCGATATAGGCCAGGCCGGTGGCGTTGGTCAGCCCCGCAGGGGTGAGGGCCGAGAACCACGACCCGAGTTCCTTGTCGGTCATGGCCGGGGTCTGCTCGATCACTGCTCGGGCCGAGGTGGTGAGGTCGGCGTCGCGCTGCAAGGTCTTCGTGACGTTGGCGGCGATCCCCGAAGCCTGCTGATCGAAGGACTGGCGAGCTTGGCGGGCGGCGGCGGTCTTGGTCTGCCAACCGGCCACCACGGCCGTGGCCAGCCCGGCCACCAAGAACAGCGACAGCAGGACCCGGGCGAGACCGGGGCGAGACGAGGGGATCGAGGGGGCGGCGTCGTCGGGTCCCGGTCCTTGTGCCTCGGGGGCGCTCTTCGAAAAACGTCGGTCCACGTCCAGAGCATCGGCACCGGGCGCGGCCCTCATTAGCCCAAAGCCCAGGTCACGCCCGGGTCAATGCGGGAACTCGCCCCGCACCCGGCGTCCCACCCCAGCGCCAGGGGCCCATATTGCTATCGGCACGACGGGCCGGCGCCTTGAGCGCTTTTCCATTTTTTCTTTCCGCCCGGCCCCGGATCTCCCCACGACGAGGGGGCGGGACCGGGTACGCCGTAAACTCCGGCCGTGGACGTCGAGCTCTCCAAACGATTGGCCGCCCTGGAACTGGCGGTGGCGCACCTGACCGAAGCCGTGGAAGAGCTGGCCAACGGCCTCGACGGCGACGCGGCGCCTTCGGCCACGCGCATCCGGTCGCATCTGCGCGACGTCCGGGAGAACTTCAACCAGGTGGCGCCGCGCCCCGGAGGGGACTGAGCCGGCCACCGCGCCGGTCGCCCATGGGATGTCTCGTCGTCATCTTCCTGCTCCTGGCCATCGTCTTCTTCGGCGTCGGCTTCGCCTTCCACCTCTTGTGGATCGCAGCCATCATCTCCTTCGTGTGCTGGATGGCCGGGTTCGCCTTCGCCCGAGGCCAGCACCGGGGTCGGCGCCGGGGCTGAGGGGCGGTACCGCCACCCATCGATGCCGGCGCCGGTCGAGCACTTTGCGCTGAGCCCTTGCCGCGCGACGCGCGGGCGCGCCATGGTGTCGTCCAACGGTCGGTCGCACCATGAACACACCGATCACACCAACCACACTGGGCGCTAACCCCTCACGTTCCGTGAGAGGCTAAACGCCTCTTGTCTCGTATCGACGGGGTTCCTACGCTTTGGTGCGTGGGGCTCTCGACATTGATCTTCGGCAAGGCGATGCCTGATCTGGCGCCCACGATCTGCCGGCAGCGACTGGTCATCGAGGGAACCTGCGACACGCCCATCTCCGACATCGCCATCCGGGACTTCCTGGTCGGGCTGTCCGAGGTGTGCGGGATGCGGATCCTTCTCGATCCCGTGACGCACCGATCCGATCGTTTCGGGTGGGCCGGCTGGGTCCATTGGGAGGGATCCGGTGCGCACGTGTACGCCTGGGACCGGCCCGTGCTGTTCTTCAGCGTCGACGTGTACACCTGCAAGACCTTCGACATGGAGAGCGCCGTCGACTACACCCGTCGGTTCTTCGAGGCGCGCCAGATCGTCGCCAAGGCGTTCTGACGATGAGCGCCACCACCGCGATGGCCGACGCCGAGTTGCACCGCCTGGCGCAAGAGGTGACAGCACCGGGGACGACGGCCCCGTTGGGCGTCTATCTGTTCCGCTCCACCGACCCCGCCTCGGAGCTGGCGCGTCACGTCGAGCGCGTCGTGTTCATGGAGACCTTCGGCAACACCCCGGAGCTTCTCGCCAAGGAGTACGCGCCCTACGAGGAGTCGAGCATCTTCTTGTGCGTGGTGGACCACCGGCGCGGCCTTCCGGCCGGGACGATGCGGATCCTGCTGCCGTCACCGGCGGGGTTCAAGACGCTCGACGATGCCGCTCCGGTGTGGGGCGAGCCCGTCGAGGCGATGGCGACCCGAACGGGGCTGCAGATCGACCTGGCCCGGACCTGGGACATCGCCACCTTGGCGGTGGCGCCCGAATACCGGGGCAAGGCCACCATGGGGCTCGTGAGCATCGGCCTCTATCAGGCGCTGGCCATGGCCACCCCCCGGTGCGGGATCGACTGGCTCCTCGCCATCCTCGACGTCCCGGTGTTGCGCATGATCCGGTGGAAGCTGCGCATGCCCATGGCGGGCTTCGCGGGTGTGACGGCACAGCCGTACCTGGGGTCGCCGGCCAGCATGCCGGTATGGTGCAACGTTCCCGACACCGAACGCCGGATCGCGGCGTCGGACCCCGATCTGCATGCGCTGTACTTCCGGGGTGTCGGCCTGGAGCCCGCCCTGCGGCCTCTCGACCTGCGCAGCACGGTCGGGCTCGTCGCCTAAGGCGGGCTCCTCAGGGCGCCGAGCCCTCCAGGACGTTCTCGCTCTGCTTCCACAGGGAGTTCACCACGTAGGGGAGCCCTTCGGCCCGCACCGGCCGCGAGTAGAGGTAGCCCTGCAGGGCGTCGCAACCGAGATCCATGAGGCGGTGCGCCTGGCTGGTCGTCTCCACACCTTCGGCGATGGTGGTGATGCCCAGCGCGTGCGCCATGGCCACCACCGCGGCGATGAGCGTGGCATCGGAGCTGTCTTTGTCCTCGAGGGTGTCCACGAAGGAGCGGTCGATTTTGAGGCTCGTGACGGGGAAACGCTTGAGATAGGCGAGGGAGGAGTACTCGGTCCCGAAGTCGTCGATGGCCAGGCGCACGTCGAGGCTCCGCAGCGCGCGCAGCACCGCCGCCGCGGCCAGGGGCTTGTCCATGACCACCGACTCGGTGAGCTCGAGGCACAGGGCGGCCCCCTCGATCCCGTGGCGGGCCAACGCCTCGCGCACCCGTTCGACGAGTCGCTCGTCGTGGAGCTGGGCCGCTGAGAGGTTCACCGAGACGTAGAGGTCCTCGAACCCCGTCGTCTGGTGACGCCACGCCGCCAGCTGGCGCAGGGCCTCCTCGAGCACCCACTCCCCTATCTCCATGATCAACCCGCTCTCCTCGGCCAAGGGGATGAACTTGACGGGCGGGATGACCCCCAGGGTGGGGTGGGCCCAACGGACCAGCGCCTCGACCCCTTCGATGGGCCCGTGGGGGATGCGGACGATGGGCTGGTAGACGAGATGGAGCTGACGGAGCTCGACGGCGCGGCGCAGGTCGTGCTCGAGCTCGACGCGCTCGGACACCTTGGTCCGCATCGACTCGTCGAACACCGCCACCGCATCGCGGCCCGCGTCCTTGGCCTGGTACATGGCCGTGTCGGCGTCGCGGACCAGGACCTCGGCGCTGGCGTCGGGATCGTCGCCCGACGCGAAGGCCAAGCCGATGCTGGCGGACACGAAGAACTCCATCTCGTTGATCACGAACGGGGCGCGCAGGCTGGACCGCAGCCGGTTGGCCAGGTCCAGGGCCTGGGACACGCTCACCACCTGGCCGAGGACGATCATGAACTCGTCGCCACCGATCCGGGTCACGAGGTCCGAGGGACGGACGTGCTCGTTGAGGCGCGTGGCCACCGCGATGAGCAACTCGTCCCCGTGGGTGTGGCCCAGCGTGTCGTTGACCAGCTTGAAGCGGTCGAGGTCGAGGAACAGCAAGCCAACGTGGGTGTCGTCGACCGACGCCTGCTTGAGCACGGTGGTGAGGTGCTCATGCATCATCCGGCGGTTGGGCAGCCCGGTCAGGCTGTCGTGCATGGCCTGGTACGCCAGGTTGGCTTCGGATCGTTCCGCCACGTGCAGGGCCTGGATGATCCGCAGGACCGCCGCCACGGTCAAGAGGATGATGATCACGAACAGGGCCACCCGGTCCTGCAGGGAGTTCGAGGGGTGCTGCAGCGTGATGAAGGCGGGCACGAGCAGCGCGATGGCGACGAGCACGATCCGGCCCGGTGACGACGTCTGAGGCCGGTTGCCCGCCGGTTCGGTGAGGGCGCGCATCGAAGGATGCAGTGCCATGGTGCCGGTGGCGACGAAGGCGAGGCCGTAGGGGAGGTCCAAGAGGCGCCCCGCCACGCTGATCAAGTCGATGTCGGCGAACATGTACAGCGTGTCCCCGACGAACATGCACGTCATGGCGGCCAGTAAGAACCAATACGACGGCACGCGGTTCTGTTCCGGGCTGAAGGCGATCCGGACCGTCACCACCACCAGGAAGATCGACATGGCGGGATAGCACGTGAGCACCAGCCGGAGCGTGAGGGGCGTGTGGTACTGGAACAGGACCGGGTCGATGACATAGACCCACGCCACGGCGAGGATGGCGAGCGCGGCGATGATCCCGTCGAGGATGACCCCGAAATGCCGTTGACGACCGTGGTCACGGGCGCGCGAGAACCCGAGCAACCCCGCTGCCCCCAGGCCGTACCCGGGAAGAGAGATGAGGTCGGGCACCAGAGAGCGGCTGGCGGTGAGGTTGCCCAGGGTGTGGAAGTCGAAACGGAGGCCGCCTCCCACGAGGAAGAAGGCCATCGACGCCGAGATCGCCCACCACGGCCAGGCGAGCGCGGGGCGGTGGTGTCTGACCGCCAACACCAGGGCCAGCAACGTGGAGATGCCCACCGCGAACACGACCGTGGGCTCGACGGCTCCGAACAGGCCCGACGCCGCCAGGAGGACCAGCGCCAGCTCCCCGCCCAGAAACCAGGCCCACGGCGGCAATCGGCGGGATCGGCGCGCCCGGGTCCCTTCGATCGCTCTGTCCGTCTCGGAGACTGTCCTGCCCGGCTTCACTCTCAGTGCCGATCTATGTGGCATTAGTGAGAATACTGACCACATGCCGACAACAATACAAGGGTCGGAGGCCCTTTCACTGCGTGTAGCGGTGTCATGAACGTGGATAGTGGTTATCGACGGAGGCCGGCCGAGCGTCCGAGCCTCGGCGTCGGGCCCCGCTCACCGCCTAGGGATGGCCGGGATCTGGCCCAGGACGGCCCGGGCCCGGGTGCCCAGCCCGATGGTGGGCCTGCGCATCAGGACATAGAGGGCCGGGACGATCCGGGAGGGTCGGGGCACCCGCCGGTAGTAGGTGCGCAACCAGCCGTCGATCCGGCGCCCCCAGGCGAGGTCGGAGGCGTCGGGACCGATCCCGAGCCGGTCCACGAGGCGGGGGTCGAGCGTGGCCAGCGCCAGGACCCGTTCCACGCGGACGAGGTGGGAGGGGACGACGCGGTGGTCGAACCACAACACCTGTCGGGCCATCGACCGGGCCTGCTCGGTGGTCCCGAGGAGGTCGCTCGCCATGACGTCTTCGAGGTGGGCGGCGAAGGCCACGCGACCGATGGGGAGCAGGGCGTCGGGGATGCCGAGAAAGAGCGCGAAGCGCCGCATCTCGTCGTAGTAGGCCTCGGCTTCGGTGCCCTCGAAGGGGCGAACCCAGCGCGTGAAGGCCGTCTCGGCCGTGTCCACCAGGGTGGCCCACACCCACGCCAATAGCGCCGCGTCGTGGGCCGTGTAGGCGTGGGCCCCTCCGTCGTCCGCGACGGTGCCGCCGGCCCGGGCCGGCCCCTCGAGCGGCCCCTCGAGCGACCCGTCGACGGGCCCGTTGATGTGATCGTGGACGGCGTAGATCTGGCGGGCGGCGGCGCGCGCCACGTGCTCGTCGCCGAAGACGAGGCGCAGGGCGGCGTCAGCGGTGACCCAGGCCCGGCTGAGCGGATGGCGCTGAAAATCGCTGTGGTGGGCCACGGCGGCGGCCACCTGCGGGTGGGCGACCTCCATCACGAGGGCGCGCTGCACGAGCAACGCCGTGACGGGCTCGGCCACCACGGCCCGGACCACGCTGTGAGGCCCGAACGGGAGGGGTGCTTCGGGGTCGAGCGCACCCAGCACCGGGGGTGGGGTGGGCATGGATCGATGGTAGGTGAGGCCCCGGACGCGAGAACCCCCACCGAGGTGGTGGGGGTTCTCGACATTGGGGATGCTGGAGTGTGGGGTTGGAACTGAAGGTGTCCGTGGAGAATGATCGGCGTCGGCGGGGGGAACTTGAGCGAGTGGCGACCAACACCCGGACAACACACGTCGGCCGGTCGACGGAGAGGAGCTAGCCGTGGAGCTCGGCGAGCTGAAGGTCACGCGTTATGCGGTCGCCGACTCGGTCGCCACCATCACGCTCGACCGCCCCGAGCGCCTCAATGCCTGGACAGGGCGCATGAACACCGAGTACCGGTCCCTGCTCGAGAGGGCCGCCGCCGACAGCGGTGTCCGGGTCATCGTCGTGACCGGCGCCGGACGAGGCTTCTGCGCCGGCGCCGACACCCGGGCCCTCGAGGGCCACGTCGAACGGGGGGCCTATGACCCCGGCACCGGATCGGACCTGGCCCACCCCGGCTACGGGGTCCGCCCCGAATTCGACGCCGAGTTCGCGTACCAGTTCGGCATCCCCAAGCCCATCATCGCCGCGGTGAACGGACCGGCGGCGGGCGTGGGGTTCGCACTGGCCTGCTACTGCGATCTGCGGTTCGCGGCCGCGGGCGCCAAGCTCACCACCGCGCACGGCCGGCTCGGGTTGCCCGCCGAGTTCGGCCTGTCCTGGCTGCTGCCGCGCCTCGTGGGCGTCACCCGGGCCGCCGACCTGCTGCTGTCGAGCCGCGTCGTGCTCGCCGAGGAGGCAGCCGAGATCGGGCTCGTCAACCAGGTGACACCCGGCGCAGAGCTCTTGCCCACGGTCCTCGAGTACGCGGCGACGTTGGCGACCGGCGTGTCTCCTGCGTCGCTCGCCGCCACCAAGCTCCAGCTCTACACCGATCTCCACCGCGATGCCGCCAGCGCGGCGCGCGACGCCGACGAGCGTCTGCGCGCCATGATGACCGGACCCGATTTCGCCGAGGGGGTGGCGGCCCTGGCCGCTCGCCGCGCCCCGCGCTTCGCCGATCCCCCCCGCCCCCCGGGCCCGGCGCCGGAGGCTCGGTAGGGTGTCGACGATGGCGCAGTCGACGAGGGCGGAACGGCAACGACCGGGGGTGGCTCTGGCGGCGAGGCTCACAGATCCCGAGCTCTACGTCACCGATCCCCATCCGCTCTACGCGCGGCTGCGGGCCGAGGCGCCGGTGGCGTGGAACGAGGAACGGGGATTCTGGGCCGTCGCCACCCACGCCGAGGTCTCCGCGATCGAGAGCGACCACGGAACCTTCTGCGCCGGGCGGGGGATCCTCGTCGAGGAGATCGGCACGACCTACGCGTCGCCGCCCACGATGATGCACGCCGATCCCCCCGTCCACACCCGGTACCGGCGGCTGGTGCAGCCCGCCTTCAAGCCTTCGGTGGTACGCGCCCTCGAGCCGGTGGTCCGGGCCCGCACCGCCGCCCTCGTGGCGGGCATCGAGGGCGGGGCCGCCACCGACGTGGTCTCGGCCTTGAGCGTGCCCCTTCCCCTTCAGGTCATCAGCAAGATCCTCGGTGTCCCCGACGACGAGTGGGAGCGGTGCTACGAGTGGTCCGAGGCCGTCATCCCCGGGGCCACCGACTGGCCCGAGGAACGGCGGGCCCGGTTGATGACCGAGATGATCGAGTACCTCGTGGGGGCGGCCAAGGACCGCCGGGCCCGACCCCGCGACGACGTGCTCACGCTGCTCGCCCAGGTCGACCTGGACGGGGAGCGACTCAGCGACGACGAGCTGGCCATGTTCCTCGTCCAGCTCCTCGTGGCCGGGAACGAGACCACGCGCGACCTCATCAGCTCCGGACTTCTCGCCTTCGCGGATCATCCCGGCCAATGGGGCCGGCTCCGGGCCGACCGGTCCCTGGTTGCCGGCGCGGTGGAGGAGATGCTGCGGTGGTCGACGCCGGTGGTGTCGTTCATGCGGACCGCGACCCGCGACACCGAGGTCCGGGGCGTGGCCATCGCCGAGGGCGACCCCCTCCTCATGCTGTTCGCCTCGGCCAACCGGGACGAGGACGTCTTCGGCACTAGCGCCTCGACGTTCGACGTGGGCCGCCACCCCAACCCCCATCTCGCCTTCGGCCAGGGCAACCACTTCTGCCTGGGCGCGCCCCTGGCCCGCCTCGAGGGCAGGGTGGTCCTCGAGGAGCTTCTGGACCGGTTCTCCGACGTGGGACGGGTGGGAGAGGTGCAGCGCAGCCCCTCCTCGGTCGTCACCGGTGTCCGGCGGGCCGAGCTGCGCTTCGTGGCAGCCTGACGCATCCCGCCCCGTTTGTCCCCGGGCCAGCTCCCTCGCGCCCCCGGGCTGCGGCGGGCCCGCCCCGGGGGTACCACCCCCACCTGACCCACACCGGCCTTCACCCTTGGGCGGCACCGGCGCGCTCGGTACTGTTCGGGGAGCGAGTTGAACCGGGGAGGCGCCATGCGCATCGAGTCCTCTGTCACGTCCCTGTCATGGATCCCGTCCGAGGCCATCGGCGGCATGACCAAGATGCCCTTCGAGACCGGCGTGGCCCACTACGACCCGCCCCCGCCCGACGTGATCGAGGACATCGACGCCCTGCAGCGCGACGGCCGGTTCCGGTTCGCCAGCCGCCTCACGGCGTGGATCGACGTGGAGAACGGCGCCATCGTCGGCCACGGGCAGTCCGGTGGGGGGCTCATCTGCTCGACGGTGCTCCAGCTGGGCAAGAAGCAGGTGGCCTTCGAGGCCATCGCCCTCCCCGACCTCTTCCCCGAGCCCGAGGTGGGCAAGGGCGAGGTCACCTTCTTCCAGACCGCGGGCGGGCGCACCGGGGTGCCGGCTCCCCGTCGGGTGCGCCGTGCCCCGTACGTGCAGTTCTCCGCCCCCCTGGCGTGGACCTCGCTGGCCCTGACGCTGCGGGCCGACGGGTCGTCGTCGTTCGCGCTGACCGGCGCCAGCAGCTTCCCCCGGCACTGGGTCTACGACGGTGACAACAAGCTGGCGCTCAAGTCGGGGATGATCGACTTCTCGAACTGGTACCGGCGCGCCTTCGGGAAGCACAGCCCCTGGGGCGACCGGGACTCCCAGGCCCTCACCACCGAGGTGGAGAGCGCGCTCGAACGCCAGCTGTCGCTGTCGCTCATGGCGGGGGGCGCCAAGCCCAAGATCAAGACGTACAAGGCCGGTGCGGTCATCACCGAGCAGGGGGCCGCCGAGGACGACCTCTATCTCGTGCTCGACGGCGTGGTGCGCATCGAGGTCGACGGGCAACGACTGGCGGAGTACGGGCCGGGGTCGATGCACGGCGAGCGGGCGGTGCTCGAGGGGGGCCGTCGCACCTCCACCATCAAGGCCGTCACGGCCTGCAAGCTGGCGGTCGCCTCGGCCGACACCATCGACCGCGACGCGCTGCAGGAGCTGAGCGGCGGTCACCGTCGGGAGGACGGGCGCTAGCGGAGTTGCGTCGCCCACGCAGGCGCGCCTAGGCAGGCGCGCCATGGATGACGTCGACGCGGTGGTGATCGGGTCGGGGCCCAACGGCCTCGTCGCCGCGGCGCTGCTGGCGCGCGCCGGCTGGCGGGTGACGGTCCTCGAGCGGTCGGCGGTGGCGGGGGGAGCCGTGCACAGCGGCGAGCACACCGTGCCGGGGTACGTGCACGACACCTATTCCGCCTTCTACGGATTGCTGCACTGCTCACCGGTGCTCACCGAGCTCGGCCTGGACCGCGCTGTGGAGTGGGCCCATTTCCCGGTGCCCGTCGCCGCCGCCGTGTCCCCCCACCACAGCGCGCTGTGCCACCGCGACCCGTCGCGGACCGCCGCCGACCTGGCCCGGCGCGCCGCCGACGACGGGCCGGCGTGGCTGGAGCTCGACCGGTGGTGGATGGGGGTGGGCCGGTACTTCCTGGCGCAGATGCTCGGGCCCATCGGCGCCCCGGGGCCCGGCCTGGCCTTCGCCCGCCGGGCTCGTCGGGAGGGCCTCTTCGACACCACGCAGCTGCTGGTAGGCCCGCTCGAGGAGTTGTGCGCGGCGCAGTTCTCCGATCCCGCCGCCCGGGCCCTGCTCGCCGCGGGGGCCTCGCACGCGGACGTCCCGGTCGACCATCCCGGGAGCACGCCCGCGGCGCTCATCTTGGCCCTGGCGGCCCAGCAGCTCGGGATGCCCGTACCCGTGGGGGGCGCGGGCCGGCTCGCGGCGGCCCTCGTCGATGCCGTCACCGACGCCGGCGGCGTGGTGCGGACCTCCGCCGAGGTGACCCGCGTCGTGGTGGAGCGCAACCGGGTCACCGGGGTCGAGACCGCCGACGGCGGACGCCTGCGGGTCGGTCGGGCCGTCCTGGCCGACACCGGGCCCCGGGCCCTGTTCCACGGACTGGTGGGGGCCGACCTCCTCCCCGCCCGCTTTCTGGCCGGGCTGCGGCGGTTCCGCTACGGCACGGGCGTGTTCAAGGTGGACCTGGCCCTCGACGGGCCCGCCCCGTGGGCGTCGCCCGAGCTCGGAGAGGTCGGCGTGGTGCACCTCACCGGCGACCTCGACGCCATGGCCCATGCCGCCCACCAGGCCCGGCGGGGGACGGTGCCGGACCAGCCCATGCTGATCGTGGGCCAGCAGACCGTGGCCGACCCCAGCCGGGCCCCGGCCGGGGGCCACACCCTGTGGATCGAGACCCACGTGCCGCCCGTGCCTCGCCCCGGGCCCTGGGCGGTGTGCAAGGACGGGTTCCTCGACGTCGTCATGGCCCGTCTCGAGGACCACGCCCCGGGACTGGGGGCGCGGGTGGTGGGCCGGGCCGTGCGCACCCCCGAGGACCTCGAGCAGGAGAACCCCAACCTGGTGGGCGGCGACCTCGGGGCCGGGTCCTCGGCCCTCGACCAGCAACTGGTGTTCCGGCCCGTGCCGGGGTGGTTCCGGTACCGGACCCCGGTCAAGGGCCTCTACCTGTGCTCGGCCTCCACCCACCCCGGCGGGGGCGTCCACGGCATGGCCGGGCACAACTGCGCCCGGCGGGTCCTGTCGGACCGGCGCCGACGCGCCGTGTGAGGTCGGCGCACACCGGCTGGCACCCCCATGGGGGCGGGGGCGCGCACCCTTGACCCTTTCCCTCCGACCAGGCCAAATAGGGGCATGTCCGGGGGCACCATCAGCGTCTTTCTCGCCGACGACAACCTCATCGTGCGAGAGGGGGTGCGGGCGCTGCTGGCGCTCGAGCCCGACGTGGAGGTGGTGGGCACCGCCGCGGACTACGACGAGCTCGTCACCGGCGCTTCCAAGCTCGCCCCCCAGGTGGTCGTGACCGACATCCGGATGCCCCCGAGCTTCCAGAACGAGGGCATCGAAGCCGCCCACGAGATCCGCAAGCGCCACCCCGGCACCGGGGTGGTGATCCTGTCGCAATTCGACGACCCCGAGTACGCCATCTCGCTGCTCGACGAGGGCGCCGCCGGGTGCGCGTACCTGCTGAAGGACCATGTCGCCGAGGGCGACCAGCTGGCCCGGGCCGTCCGGGCCGTGGCCACGGGGGGATCGGTCCTCGACCCCACCATCGTGGAGTCGATGGTGCACCCGGTCACCGACGCCGGGGAGCTGACCGAGGCCGAGGAGGAGCTCCTGCGGCTGGTGGCCGAGGGGCGGCCCATCAAGGCCATCGCCGTGGCCCAGGCCACGACGGCGTCGGCCGCGGCCGACGGCGTCGAGAAGCTCTTCCTGCGCATCGCCCAGCAGGCCAGCGCGGGCGGGCAGAACTCGCTGCGGCGACTGCGGATGCTCCACGAGGCCATCGTCAACCGCGAGGAACAGGGCGAGACCCTGAGCCGGCTGCTTCCCGGCGGCGTCGCCGACCTTCTCGTGCGCCAGGGACGGGGACTGGGCGAGACCGAGGCCGTGGTCGTGAGCGTGCTCATGTCCGACATCCGGGGCTACTCGAGCATCGCCGAGCGGGCCGACCCCAGTGCCCTGGCGGGACAGCTCAACGTGCACCGGGGCGAGATGAACAGGGCCATCATCGACGCCAGCGGCACCGTCATGCAGTTCGTGGGTGACGCCGTCATGGCCGTGTTCGGCGCGCCCGTGGCCGTTCCCGATCACGCCGGGCGGGCCGTGGACGCCGCCCTCGAGATGCACGCCGCCCAGGCGCGCGTCAACAAGCTGTGGGTGGACGAGGGCCTGGCCCCCTTCGAGCTCGGGATCGGGATCACGACCGGACCGGCCGCGGCGGCCCTGCTCGGGTCCGAGGAGCGGCTCGAGTACACGTTGGTGGGCGACACGGTGAACCTGGCCCAGCGGCTCCAACAGTGGGCCGAGCCGGGCGAGACCGTGCTCAGCGAGGCCACCTACGGCGCCCTGGCCGACCCGCCCCCGGCCCGCCCGCTCGCCCCGGCGCTGGTGAAAGGGCGAGAAGCGCCGGTGTCGGCCTGGAAGGTGGCGGCGGGGACGCTTCGGAGCACAGCAGGGCACGACAACCGAGACAGGGAGTGACGATGCACGTCATGGAGGCACGAGGCGTTCGCAAGACCTACGAGGCCGACGGGGCGCCCGTGCGGGCCCTGCGGGGCATCGACGTCACGATGGACGACACCGAGTTCGTGGCGGTGATGGGACCGTCGGGGTGCGGCAAGTCCACCCTCCTCAATCTGGTGGCGGGGCTCGACACCCCGACCGAGGGCGAGATCGTCGTGGCCGGCGAGTCGCTCACCGACAAGGACGAGAACGCGCTGGCGCGCATGCGTCGGAGCCACATCGGCATCGTCTTCCAGTTCTTCAACCTGCTCGAGGGCATGAGCGTGCTCGAGAACGTCACGTTGCCGGCCGTCATCGCCGGGGCCCGGCGGCGCCAGGCCGAGAGTCGCGCCCGCGACCTCCTCGACATGCTGGGCCTCGCCGACAAGCAGGCCGCCGCGCCCGGGGTGTTGTCGGGCGGGCAGCGCCAGCGCCTGGCCATCGCCAGGGCCCTGGCCAACAAGCCGACCCTCCTGCTCGCCGATGAGCCCACCGGCGCCCTCGACTCCGACGGGGGTCTCGAGGTGCTCGAGCTGTTCCGGCGGCTGCACGCCGGGGGCCAGGCCATCTTGCTCGTGACCCACGACGACGACGTGGCCGCCGCGGCCACCCGGATCGTGCGCATGCGCGACGGCCGTATCGAGGACGACGGGGCGAGCGGCCGGAGCACCCTCACCGCCACGGCGGGCGCCACCACCTCGGGCGCCACCACGGCGGGCGCCACCACCGCGGGCGCCACTGGGAGCTCCACGCCCTCGACGACCGGATGAGCGTCCGGGTCGAGGCCGGCGCCGGCACGGGGAGGGGCACGGGCACCGCCCGCGTCGTCACCGAGCCCGTCGCCGCGCACCGCCCGGGGTCGTCGTACGGCGCCGCGGTGTTGGCGGTGGTGGCGGTGGGGTGCGCCGCCTACGCGCCCGTGCTCGGTCGCCACGCCAACCTGGCCACCGAGGTCCTCCGCTCCGCGTTGATCGCGGCGTTCGCGTTGGCGGGGACCTTCGCCGTCGTCCGTCGTCCCTTCGAACGCCAGGGGCTGCTGGCCCTGGCGGGGACCGTCCTGGCGGCGGTGGGCGCGCTGAGCGCCGCGGCCGTCGAGGCGCACATCCACGGTTCGGCGGTGAGTGGCAGCGCGCTGTCCATCGCGCGCGTGGCGGAGCCGGTGAGCGTGGCCCTGGTGCCGGTGGCGGTCATGCACCTGTTGCTGGGCCTGCCCGACGGCAGCTGTCGCCTGAGCCGGGCCGCCATCGTGGGCGGCTACGTCGTGGGCGGCGCCACCGGGGTGGCCATGTGGACGCGCCGTCCCGGCCTGCCACTGTGGCCCGTGGCGGTCGAGGCCGTCGTGTTCGGGACCATCGGGCTGGTGGGGTCCCAGCGCCGCTACGTCCGCTCCCGGGGCGTGGAGCGCCAGCGGATGCAGTGGTTCGGGTGGGCCCTGGCCGTCGGGGCCGAGATGCTCGTGGTGGCCCTCGCCCTGCGGGTCCTGTGGGACTGGCCGCGCTGGCCCTGGCTCGTGGTGATGGTGTCGACCTTCCCGCTGGCGGTGGCGCTCGCCATGGGCAGCTCGCGCCGGCTGGCGGGGCGCATCGACCGCATCCTGGCCCACACCGTGTCGTTGGCCGGGCTCACCGGCATCGTCGTGATCGTGTACCTCGTCATCGTGGTCGGCCTCGGCCATGCCCCCACCCACGACCAGCGTCCCCTGCTGGCGCTGTCGATGGCCGCCGCCGCGGTGGCGGCGTTGCTGTACGGGCCGGCGCGCCAACGGCTGACGCAGTACGCCAACCGCATCGTCTACGGCGAGCGCGAGGCGCCCGACACCGTGCTGCGCACCTTCGGGAGCCGGTTGTCGCGTGCCATCCCCATGGACGAGCTCCTGTTGCAGGTGGCCGAGTCGCTGCGCAAGACGCTGGGGCTGGCCGCGGCGGAGGTGTGGACGGGATCGGGGGGCCGGCTCGAGCGGACGGTGTCGGTGCCCGATGTCCCGGTGCGGCACATGACGCTCAACGACGAGGAGGCGACGGTGGTGGCCCGGGCCGGGGTCACGGGCAGCGCCTGGGTCGAGATCTGGCTGCCGAGCCTGCTGGCGGGCCGGGAGGACAGCGTGGTGCGGGTGGCCCCCACCACGCACTCGGGCCAGGTCCTCGGCCTCATCGTGGCGGTGCGACCTCCCAACAGCGAACAGTTCACGACCGACGACGACACCATGCTCACCGAGCTGGCCCGGCAGGTGGGACTGGCGCTGCACAACGTCGAGCTCGACTCCGCCCTCCAGGAGTCCCTCGACGAGGTCCGGCGTCAGGCCGACGAGCTGCGGGCGTCCCGGGCGCGCATCGTGGCCGCCTCGGACGCGGCCCGGCGCCAGATCGAGCGCAACCTCCACGACGGGGCCCAGCAGCACCTGGTGGCGCTGGCGGTGAACGTCCGGTTGGCCCGGCAACTCGCCGATCGCGATCCCGAGGCCTCGGGCAAGATCCTCGACGAGTTGGGCACGGGCATCCAAGAAGCGGTCCAGGAGCTCCGGGCCCTGGCGCACGGCATCTATCCGCCCCTCCTGATCGACCGGGGCATCGCCGAGGCCTTGCGCTCGGCGGCGGGTCGGGCCGCCCTGCCCACCGAGGTCCACGCCGAGGATCTCGACCGGTACTCGCCCGAGCGGGAGTCCGCCGTCTACTTCTGTTGCCTCGAGGCGTTGCAGAACGCGGGCAAGCACGCCGGCGAGGGGGCCACCGCCTCCGTCCGGGTGTGGGCCGACGGTGCCAATCTCAATTTCGAGGTGCGCGACACCGGGACGGGGTTCGACACCGACGGCAGCCTTGCCGGTGGCGCCGGCTTCGTGAACATGAGCGACCGGGTGGGGGCGATCGGCGGCACGCTCCGCGTGCAGAGCGCGCCGGGCGAGGGCACCACCATCGGCGGCCAGATCCCCCTCGACCGCTGAGAAGACCGTCGGCCTGAGAAGACCGTCACCCTTTGAAGCAGCCCGTCTCCTCGCCCGTCCACATGCCCACGAGGACGTCGGGCCCGAACTGTTCCTTGTGGACATAGCCCAGCGCGCCACAGGTGCGGGCGTCGGCGGGGAGGTCCTCGGCGTCGTAGGTCGAGAGGAGGACCACCCGGATCCCGGGATTCTCGGCGGTGATCCGGCGGGTGGCTTCGATCCCCGAGATGCCGTCCATGTTGATGTCCATGAGGACGAGCTGGGGGTGCAGCGCGGCCGCCTGCTCGACGGCCTCCTCCCCCGACTTGGCCTCCCCCACCACCTCGAAGCCCGGGGTCACCCCGACCACCGAGCGCGCCGCCATGCGGAAGGGCAGCTGGTCGTCGACGATCAGGACCGTGGTCCCCTGGTCACCCACGTGCATATCCTGGCAGCCCGCCGGTCGGGGGCACAGGCTGACAGCACGAGCGGGGCGGTGGTGGCAGCACCCCCTCCCCGGGCCGACTCGGGCCGGACAGGCCTCAGGCGTCCTGGGCGGAGAGAAAGAGGAGGACCGCCTTCACGCGCCGATGGACGTCGGGCTCCTGGCTCAGGGCCAGCTTGGAGAAGATCGAGTTGATGTGCTTCTCGACCGCACGTTCCGAGAGCACGAGGGAGGCGGCCACCGCCGCGTTGTTCTTGCCCTGGGCCATCTCCGAGAGGATCTCGCCCTCGCGCGCCGTGAGGCGGTGCAGGGGTGAGTCGGCGGACTTGGAGCGCGCCGCCACCAGGGCGTCGACCACCTCGGGGTCGATGACCGACCCGCCGGCGGCCACCTCGCGGATGGCGCCGGCCAGCTGGCCGATGTCGGAGACCCGCTCCTTCAGGAGATAGGCGCGGCCTTTCGATCCCCCGTCCAAGAAGGCCAGGGCGTAGGCGGGCTCGGAGTACTGGCTGAGCACCACCACCCCCATGTCGGGGTGGCCCTGGCGCAGCACCTCGGCGGCCCGGATCCCTTCGTCGGTCCCCGTCGGGGGCATGCGGATGTCGGTCACCACCACGTCGGGGTCCTGGCGCTCGACGGTGGCGATCAGCGAGTCGTAATCCTCACAGCACCCCACCACCTCGAGGTCGGGCTCGGTCTCGACGAGGGTACGGACCCCCTCGCGCACCAGGTAGTTGTCCTCGGCCAGGACGACTCGAACGACCATGGCCCCGAACTGTAGGTCAGAGGGGTGCCCCGACCCTGCCCGGGGCGGGGCCCCGGCGGGTCATGACGGCGGGGAAGCGGGGAGGTCCAGGACCATGCCCTCGGCGGCTGCGACCACCGCCAGGGAACCGGCGGCGAACGAGGCCACCACGGCGTCGATGTCGTCGTCGGTGCGGGGGGGGTCGTGGTGGAAGAGCACCAGGCGCGCCGCCCCGGCCCGCTGGGCCAGGTGGGCCGCGTACCCCGGGGAGGAGTGGCCGAAGCTGGCCCGCCGGGCCAGCTCGTCGTCAAGGTACTGGGCGTCGTGGATGAGCAGGTCGGCGTCGGCCACCAGCGCCAGGGCGGTGTCGTGGTACTCCCCGAGCCCGTCGGGTCCGGGCCCCAGGGCGGTGGGACAGTGGTCCGAGAGATAGGCGAGGGTGGCGGTGTCGTCGGAGACGCGGAAGCCGAAGGTGCGGCCCCCCTTGTGGGGGATCTCCCGGGCCACCACGGTGAAGCCCTCGATGTCGTGGGCCACGTCGGCCTCGAGGCCGCGAAAGGTCCAGGTGCCGCGCAGCTGGGCGGGCGTGATGGGGAAATGGGGCGGCGACATGACGCGGCGCAGGACCTCCTCGGCGTCACCCTGCTCGGGCATGTAGAGGTCGGTCCTGGCGTCGGGCCGGTCGGCGCCGGCGAAGAAGGGCAGTCCCTGGGTGTGGTCCCAGTGGAGATGGCCGAGGATGATCGAGCCGTCGAAGGGGTGCTGGCCGAGGAGGGCGGTGACGCCCCGGATCCCGGTGCCGGCGTCGAGGACGAGGCTGGGGCGCTCCCCGTCGTGGGCCAACGCCACACACGAGGTGTGCCCGCCGTAGCGAACGGTCCCGGGCCCCGAGGCCGGCGTCGAACCCCGGGCCCCGCACACCGTCACCCGCATGGACCGTCCCCCCCTGGCGTGAACGCGAGATGCCGATCACACCCCGGTCCGGGCACGCTAGCGCCGGGGCGGGTCAGTCGTTGGCGGTCACCTCGGCCAGGAGGTCGGCGAACTTCTCGCGGGCCGCGGCGCGGCGGGTGGGGACGTGCTCGGTGGGGACCTCGGCCGGGGCGTAGCGCTTGAGGACCTGGCGGGCCACGGTGACCTTGTGGACCTCGTCGGGGCCGTCGTAGATGCGGGCGGCGCGGGCGGCCCGGTACATGTGCTCGAGGGGGAGGTCGGTGGAGAAGCCCAGCGAGCCATGCGCCTGGATGGCGCGGTCGATGACGTTGTAGAGGACCCCGGCGCCGTAGTACTTGATCATGGCGATCTCGACGCGCGCCGCGGGGGCACCGTCGCGGTCCATCTTCCAGGCCGCCTGGAGGGTCATGAGCCGTGCCGCGGTCATCTCGGCCATGGAGTCGGCCACCCAGCTCTGGACCATCTGCTTGTCGGCCAACACAGACCCGTGGAGGTGGCGCGACACGGCCCGCTCGCAGAGCATGTCGAAGGCGCGCCGGGACTGGCCCAGCCAGCGCATGCAGTGGTGGATGCGGCCCGGCCCCAGGCGCATCTGGGCCAGGCGGAAACCGTCACCCTCGTTGCCCACCAGGTTGTCGGCAGGCACGCGGACGTCGCGATAGACGATCTCGGAGTGGCCCCCGAACTTCCCGAACTGGGGGATCGGGTGCTCCATGGTGGGCACGTCCCGGATGATGTCGACGCCGGGCGTGGCGGTGGGGACGAGGACCATCGAGCAGCCCGCATAGGGATGGACGTCGGGATTGGTCACGCACATGACGATGAGGAAGTCGGCCACCGAGCCGTTGGAGGTGAACCACTTGTGACCGTTGATCACCCACTGCTCCCCGTCGCGCACCGCCGTGGTGGCGATCAGGGTCGGGTCGGCGCCCGCGCCGGGCTCGGTCATGGAGAAGGCGCTGCGGAGCTTTCCCTCCAAGAGGGGCTCGAGCCACTGGGTGCGCTGCTCCTCGCGGCCGTTGGCCTCGATGCCCACGGCCAGCAGCTCGGCGTTGCCCGAGTCCGGGGCGTTGTTGCCGAAGACCACCGGCGCCAAGAAGCAGCGCCCGAGCACCTCGTGGAGCAGGCCTAGCCGGACCTGGCCGAAGCCCATGCCGCCGAGCTCGGGGGGCATGTGGGCCGCCCACAGACCTTGGCGCTTCACCTCGTCCTGGAGGGGGCGGATCACCCTGAGGAGGTCGTCGTAGTCGAGGTCGAGGGTCTCGAGGGGCAGGATCTCCTCGTCCACCAGAGCGCGCGCCCAGGCCAGCTTCTCCTCGTACTCCGGTTCGGTCTCGAAGTCCCACGCCACCTGACTGCCTCCTGTTCCTCGGGCCGATGTTTCAGGCCCCCTCGGGGCCGGCCGCTACCGTGTGCCGGTGCCCGCCGACGCCACCGCCGCCCCCACGCGTAGCACCGTCTCACTGCGGGCGCCCGTCGAGGCCTGTCCGGTGACGCTCCCCCCCACCCCGAACGCCACCCAGGCCCGGTCGATGATCGCCGCCGCCGGTGTGGCGCTGCTCGACGAACGCCGGCTGTTGGAGGCCGAGGAATTGGGGAGCTTGGCGGTGGTTCCCGACGAGTCGGTGATGGGATTGGCGTCGTTGGCCCACGAGGTGCGCCTCGCCTGGTGCGGGCCCACCGTCGAGGTGGAGGGCATCTTGTCGGCCAAGACCGGGGGGTGTCCCGAGGACTGCCACTTCTGCTCGCAGTCCTCGCGCTTCGACACGCCGGTGAAGGCCACGCCCTTCCTCGACACCGACGAGGTCCTGGCCGCCGCGACCGAGACCGCCGCGCTGGGCGCCTCGGAGTTCTGCATCGTCCTGGCCGTGCGGGGTCCCGACGAGCGCATCATGGCCCGGCTGCTCGAGCTCGTGCCCCTGGTGCGGGAGCGCACCGGGCTGCAGGTGGCGGTGTCGGCCGGCATCCTCACCGAGGACCAGGCCCGGCGCCTGGCCGCGGGGGGCGTGCACCGGTACAACCACAACGTCGAGACGGCCCGGTCCTACTTCCCGAGCGTCGTGACATCGCACGGCTGGGACGAGCGGGCCCGGACGTGCGAGCTGGTCCGGGCCCATGGCATGGAGCTGTGCTGCGGGGCCCTGGTGGGCATGGGCGAGAGCGATGCGCAGCGCATCGAGCTCCTCCTGCAGCTGCGGGCCCTGGACCCGACCGAGGTGCCCGTCAACTTCTTGAACCCCCGCCCCGGGACCCCCCTGGGGGACCGGCCCGTGGTGGGGGCGTGGGAGGCCATCCGGTGGATCGCGCTCTTCCGGCTGGCCCTGCCGGGCGTGATCCTCCGCTACGCCGGAGGCCGGGAGGTGACGCTGCGGGATCTGCAGGCCATGGGCATGACCGCAGGGATCAACGCGCTGATCGTCGGCAACTACCTGACCACCCTGGGCCGCTCCCCCCAAGAGGACCTGCGCATGCTCGAGGACCTGCGCATGCCGCTCGGAGCGCTCACCGCCGCTCTGTAAGGACACGCCTTTGCCCGCCTAATGTCGGCGCGGCGGGCGGACGGTCTTCGTCCCGAGAACCAGGAACCAGGAGGCGGTCATGGCGCGGGCGCTCATCACGGGATGCTCCACCGGGTTCGGGCGGGCCACGGCGATCGAGCTCAAGAAGCGGGGCTACGAGGTGGTGGCCACGGCCCGTCGCCCCGAGACCCTGGCCGACATCGACGCCGACGCCCGTCTCGCTCTCGACGTCACCGACGACGCCTCGGTGGCCGCCGCGGTGGCCGCCGCGGGGAGCATCGACGTCCTCGTCAACAACGCCGGCATCGGCCTCGCCGGGCCCGTCGAGGTCGTCCCGGTGGCCGAGGTGCGACGGCTGTTCGAGACCAACGTGTTCGGGCCGTTGCGCATGATGCAGGCTGTCCTTCCCCAGATGCGGGCGCGCCGGGCCGGCGCCATCGTCAATCTCTCCTCGGTGTCGGGCAAGATCGCGGCGCCGTTGTCGGGCCTCTACGCGGCGTCGAAGTACGCGCTCGAAGCCATGTCCGAGGCCCTGCATATCGAGGCCGGGCACTTCGGCATCCGCACCATCGTCATCGAGCCCGGGTATTTCAGGACCAGCTTCTCGCAGTCGCATCGCGACTTCGGCGTCGACGCTCCCCCCTACGACGAGCTCGCCGTGATCATGGAGAAGGTGTCGGGACAACTGGGCCGGGACGCCGCGCCCGGGCCCGAGGTGGTCGCCACCGCCATCGCCGACGCCCTCGAGCAGGACGGCCCGCCGTGGCGCGTCCCGGTGGGCGAGGACGCCAAGATGATCATCGGCACCCGGGCACAGATGGACGACGCCGCCTTCGAGAAGACCATGCGCGAGGTGGTCAACCTCGAGTGGTGATGACGACGCCCTCCCAGGCGTCGAGGCGCAGGACCGGGTCGTCGACCGGCCCTTCGTGGCTGCGGTGGGTGGACAGGGCCACGGCCTGGGGCGTCGCACCCAGGGTCAGGTCCTGGGCCGCCGCCCCCATGTTGAGCGCCACCCGGGTGGCGCCGCGCCGAAAGACCCACAGTCCGTCGGCGACCGGCGCCGGCCGGTAGTCGCCGGCCACCAGGTCGGGCGAGGCGCGCCGCAGGGCGATGGCGTCGCGCACGAAATGGAGCACCGAGCCGGGGTCGGCGCGCTGGTCGGCCACGTTCATGGGCGCCTGCGCCAGGGGCAACCAGGGCGTGACGCCGGCCGCGGTGAAGCCGGCGTTGGGCCCGGCGTCCCAGGGCATGGGGGTGCGCTCGGGGTCGCGGCCGGGATAGTGGGGCCAGAAGCGCAGTCCCACCGGGTCGAGGAGCTCCTCTTTCTCGAAGGCCCGGTCGGTCAGACCGATCTCGTCGCCCTGGTAGAGCACGGGGGTGCCCCGCAGGGTGAGGAGCATGAGCAGCGCCAGGCGGACCTTCGCGGGGTCACCCCCACACCACCGGGTGGCCAGGCGCGACACGTCGTGGTTCGATCCCGTCCACACCGGCCAGGCCGCGGCGGGCAGGAGGGCCTCGGTGCGGGCCACGACGTCGGCCAGCGCGGCGGCCTCGAAGGGGGCCTCGATGAAGGGGAAGTTGAACCCCATGTGGAGCTCGTCGTGGCCGGTGCCGTAGTAGGCGGCCAGGTTCTCCAGGGTGTCGACGTTGGTCTCCCCGAGCAGCACCCGGGGCGGCGAGTACTCACCGGAGATCGTCCGCCACCGGCGCAGGATGTCGTGGGCTTCGGGCCGGTTGCCGTTGTAGATGGGGCGCTGGCCGAACATCTGCATGATGAAGGGGTCGTCCTCGGTGGCGGGCGGGTTGTCGCGCAGCTCGGCGTCTTTGATCATCATGTTGCAGACGTCGATGCGGAAGCCGGCCACGCCGCGGTCCCACCAGAAGCGTACGATGTCGTCGAAGGCGTGACGGACCCCGTCGTTCCACCAGTTGAGGTCGGGCTGCTCGGACAAGTGGTTGTGGAGGTAGGACTGTCCGGTGGCCGGGTCGAGCGTCCACGCCGGTCCCCCGAAACTACTGACCCAGTTGTTGGGCGGGGAGCCGTCCGCCTTCGGAT
>Ga0187890_10000293_pt1 | contig 35367 bp, 34 predicted proteins | sample June2016WEW_21_1_FD_133005 | JGI IMG/M metagenome (GOLD analysis project Ga0187890, IMG submission 133005) | Peatland microbial communities from SPRUCE experiment site at the Marcell Experimental Forest, Minnesota, USA - June2016WEW_21_10 | ecosystem: Environmental > Terrestrial > Soil >... | reverse complement strand
TGCACGACGCGCGGCGTGCTCGGCATCGGCGTCCCGCAGGCGACGGCGATCGCCGACGTGGCGCACGCGCGCTCCACGCACATGCTCGAGACGGGTGAGTACTGTCAGGTGATCGCCGATGGCGGCATGCGCAACGGCGGCGACGTGTCCAAGGCGATCGCGCTGGGCGCGGACGCCGTGATGATCGGCTCGCCGCTGGCGCGCGCCTACGAGGCGCCGGGGCGCGGCTTTCACTGGGGCATGGCGACCTTCCACCCGACCTTGCCGCGCGGCGCGCGCGTGGCGACCACGCAGAACGGGACGCTCGAGGAGATCCTCGTCGGCCCGGCGCGCGAGAACGACGGGACGTTCAACCTGTTCGGCGGCCTGCGCACCTCGATGGCGACCTGCGGCCACAAGGACCTGGCGGAGTTCAACCGCGCCGAGGTCGTCGTCGCGCCGTCGCTGCAGACAGAGGGCAAGGCGCTGCAGCGCGACCAGGGCGTCGGCATGGGCGCGACCAACGGGAAGGTAGCCGCCCTCGTCGATGAGTGAGCTCGTGGCCACGGCTACCCCGCCGGCGGTCGAGCAGCGGACAGCCACGCCCGCGGTCGATGAGATCGTGGTGCTCGACTACGGCGGGCAGTACTCGCAGTTGATCGCGCGCAGGGTGCGCGACTGCGGCGTGTTCAGCGAGCTGCTGCCCCACCACGTGCCGCTGGAGGAGATCGCGGCGCGCAAGCCGCGCGGGATCATCCTGTCGGGCGGCCCGGCATCGGTGTACGCGCAGGGCGCGCCGCCGCTGGATCTCGGGCTGCTGGAGCTGGGCGTGCCGGTGATGGGCATCTGCTACGGGATGCAGCTGCTGGTGCACACGCTGGGCGGGCGGGTGGAGCAGGCCGAGGTGGGCGAGTTCGGCCGCTCCGATCTGCACGTGTCCGAGCCCGGAGTGCTGCTGGCCGGGATGCCGCGCGAGCAGACGTGCTGGATGTCTCACCGCGACACGGTGTTCGAGCCGCCGCCCGGCTTCACGGCGCTTGCTTCCTCGAGCAGCTCGCCGGTGGCCGCCGTCGAGAGCACCGAGCGGGGCATCTACGGCATCCAGTTCCACCCGGAGGTCGTGCACACGCCCTACGGCCAGGAGATCCTGACGCGGTTCCTGACGGAGGTGTGCGGCTGCGAGCTGACGTGGTCGGCGGCGTCGATCGTGGACGAACAGGTCCGGCGCATCCGCGAGCAGGTGGGGGACGGCAGCGTGATCTGCGGCCTGTCGGGAGGGGTGGACTCCTCCGTGGCGGCGCTGCTGGTGCATCGCGCTGTCGGCGAGCAGCTGACGTGCGTGTTCGTCGACCACGGCCTGATGCGCAAGGAAGAGGGCGACCAGGTCGTCAGCACGTTCCGCGACACGTTCAAGGTGCCGCTCGTGGCCGTCGACGCCGAGACGCGCTTCCTGGACAAGCTCAGGGGGGTGACCGAGCCGGAGGCCAAGCGCAAGGCGATCGGCGCGGAGTTCATCCGGGTCTTCGAGGAGGAGGCGGCAAAGCTCGCCGACGCGGCCGGGGGTATCGGATCCGCCCCCGCGCGCTTCCTGGTGCAGGGCACGCTGTACTCGGACGTGATCGAGTCAGGCGGCGGGACGGGCGCGGCGACGATCAAGTCCCACCACAACGTCGGCGGCCTGCCCGACGATCTGCAGTTCGAGCTGGTGGAGCCGCTGCGCGCGCTGTTCAAGGACGAGGTCCGCGCGGTCGGAGCCGAGCTGGGCCTGCCCGAGCGGCTGGTCTGGCGCCAGCCGTTCCCCGGTCCGGGCCTCGCGATCCGCGTCGTTGGCGGCGAAGCGACGAAGGAGCGCCTGGACGTGCTGCGCGAGGCCGACCACATCCTGCAGGAGGAGATTCGCAAAGCGGGCCTCTACCGGGAGCTGTGGCAGTCCTTCTGCGTGCTCCCCGACGTGCGCACCGTGGGTGTGCAGGGCGACGAGCGCACGTACGGCTACGTGGTGGTCGTGCGCGCGGTCACCAGCGACGACGCGATGACCGCCGACTGGGCGCGGCTGCCGTATGACCTGCTCGAGACGATCGCCTCGCGCATGATCAACGAGTTGCGCGAGGTCAACCGCGTGGTGCTCGACATCACGTCGAAGCCGCCGGGCACTATCGAGTGGGAGTAGCTAGCGCCTACGACGCGACTTGAGTTTGGGCGTTAGCTATGATGGTCGTCCCGCCGCGCGGTTGGTACGCGTGGCCTTTTTCACGCCTATGGCCCCCTCGACTCGAACATACGTAGCGAAGCCGACCGACCGCGAGCGCAACTGGCTGCTGGTCGACGCCAACGGCAAGACGCTTGGGCGCTTGGCGACCCAGATCGCTGACGTGCTGCGGGGCAAGCGCAAGCCCGAGTACACGCCGCACATCGACACCGGCGACTTCGTGGTGGTCGTGAACGCCGAGAAGATCCACGTCAGCGGCAACAAGCGCCAGGACAAGCGCTACTACCGCCACTCGGGCTACCCCGGCGGGCTGCGCTCGCGGACCTTCGAGGAGATGCTCGCCAAGCGCCCGGAGGACATCATCCGTCTGGCCGTCAAGGGCATGATGCCGCGCAACCGCCTGGCGCGCAAGCAGATCACGAAGCTCAAGATCTACGCTGGTCCCGAGCACCCGCACGTCGCACAGAAACCGCAACCCCTGGAGATCGAGGCCTGATGGCAGACGACGAGCATCCCGAGAGCACCGAGGCGCTCCAGCCGGACTCCGAGGCATCGGCAGCGCCACCGTCGCCGCAGGACGCCGCGGAGGTCGCGGACGCTGAGGGCGGTGCGCAGGCGCCGGTGGAGCAGGCGAATGAGGACGCGGCCGAGGCTGCGGGCGCCGCCGCGGACGCGCCGTCGCCGGCACCGCAGGCACGCGAGGAGCAGCCGCAGGTCGACGAGGAGGAAGAGGAGGAGCCGGCTCCTCGCGAGAAGCCTTCCGTGCCGGGCGCACACCTTGAAGTGGACATCGTCCCCGAGGGCGTCGACCCGCTGGGCCGCAGCCAGAGCTACCAGGACTCCTACGCGGTCGACCCGTATGCGACCGACGAGGACGTCGAGGAGGCGCAGGCGGAGGACGAGCAGGAGGAGGTGCTCGCCGAGCCGATCTCCACGGCCGCGATCGACCTCGCCTCAGGCGCCCGCTACCGCGCGACGGGCAAGCGCAAGACGGCGATCGCGCGCGTGACGTTGCGACCGGGCACCGGCAGCTATCTCGTCAACGGGCGCACGCTCGAGGTGCATTTCCCGCGTGTGACGCTGCAGCGCAACATCCGCCAGCCGCTCGAGACGGTCGGCTTTCAGGACCGCATGGACGTGGTCGCGCGGCTGCACGGCGGCGGCATCTCCGCACAGGCCGGAGCGCTGCGCCACGGCGTCTCGCGCGCGCTGCTGGAGGCCGACCCCAACCTGCGCGGCGAGCTCAAGCGCAGGGGCTTCCTGACCCGTGACTCGCGGGCGAAGGAGCGCAAGAAGGCCGGCCTGAAGAAGGCACGCAAGAAGCCGCAGTTCTCCAAGCGCTAGCGCCGCAGCGATAGGTGACCCACCCACCCGCATGACCCGCAGGCTGTTCGGGACCGACGGCGTTCGCGGCGTCGCCGGCGAGTTCCTGACCGCCGAGCTGGCGCTCGCGTTGGGGGGCGCGGCGACCCGCAACACGGGTGTGCAGCGCCCGCAGGTGCTGATCGTGCGCGACACGCGCGAGTCGGGCGAGATGCTGCAGGCGGCGATCGCCGCCGGCGTCAGCGCGGCCGGCGGCGATGCGCTGCTGGGCGGCGTGCTGCCGACGCCGGCCGCGCCGCTGCTGATCCACCGCTACGGCTTCGATCTGGCGGCCGTGATCTCGGCCTCGCACAACCCCTACCAGGACAACGGGATCAAGTTCTTCGCCGGCGACGGCTACAAGCTCTCGGACGAGTCTGAGCTCGCGATCGAGCGTGAGCTGGACGCCGCGGATCCCTCAACCGATGCCCGCACGGCGATCGGGCGCATCCGCGAGCTGCGCGGCGCGCCCGAGGACTATCTGCGCGAGCTGCACGTTCGCTTCCGCGAGCTAGACCTCACAGGGGTGGACGTGCTGCTCGACTGCGCCAACGGTGCCACCTATCAGGTGGCACCGGAGATCTTCAGGCGCCTGGGCGCGAGCGTGTCGGTGATCGCGGACTCGCCCGACGGTCGCAACATCAACGCCGGCTGCGGCTCCACGCACGTGGACGCGCTGGCCCGCGCGGTGGTCGCGGGCGCGCACGCGGTGGGCTTCGCGTTCGATGGCGACGGTGATCGGGTGCTGGCGGTCGACCGGACGGGAGGCATCGTCGACGGGGACGAGTTGATGGCGCTGGCGACGCTGCATCTGCGCGCGAGCGGGCGCCTCAGCGGCAACGGCGTGGCTGTGACGGTGATGACCAACTACGGCTTCCACGCTGCCATGGAGCGCGAGCGTGTTGCGGTCGCCACCACGCAGGTGGGGGATCGCTACGTGCTCGAGGAGCTGCGCGCGCGCGGATGGACGCTCGGCGGCGAGCAGTCGGGTCACATCATCGACATGGGCTTCAACCGCACCGGCGACGGCATCGCGAGCGCGCTGCTGACGCTCGAGGCGCTCGGCGGGCGTGACCTGAGCGAGCGCGACGCCATGTCAAAGCTGCCCCAGAGGCTGGTCAACGTGCGCGTGCGCGATCGAGGCGCGTTGGAGCACGCGCGCGAGGTGGATGCGGCCGTGCGCGCCGCCGAGCGCGAGCTGGCGGGACGCGGACGCGTGCTCGTGCGACCGAGCGGCACCGAGCCGCTCGTCCGTGTGATGGTCGAGGCTCCCACCGACGATGAGGCCGAGCAGGTGTGCAGCCGCCTGGTCGCGCTGGTCGAACGCGAGCTGGGCTAGCGGCTTCGCCGACGGGCCCCGGCTGGCCGCTCGGGCGCGCTCGGGCGCGCTTGGGCGCATCAGTCCCGCTGGTATCTTCGATCGCATGTGCGGCATCGTTGGCTACGTGGGCAGACGCGAGGGCGGGCAACAGGTCCGGGAGCTGCTGCTCGCGGGCCTGGGCAAGCTCGAGTACCGCGGGTATGACTCCTCGGGGATCTCCGTGATCGAGGGTGATCGGATCGAGGCGGTGCGGGCGGTCGGCAACCTCGACGCGCTGCGCGCGAAGCTCGATCGTCAGGCGCAGACGGCGAGCGCCGGCGCGGTGGCGACCGCGGCGCCACCGGCCACAACCGGGATCGGTCACACGCGCTGGGCGACGCACGGGCGCGTCAGCGAGGCGAACGCACACCCGCATTACGACAGCGCCGACCGCGTGCACGTGGTGGTCAACGGGATCGTCGAGAACTACGTGACGCTCAAGCAGCGCCTGCTCGCGCACGGCAGCGTGTTCACCTCCGAGACCGACGCCGAGGTGATCGCGCACCTGATCGCCGCCTGCTACGCCGGTGACCTCGCCGACGCGGTTCGGGCCGCGTACGTCCAGCTGGAGGGCCACTACGCGTTCGTGGCGATGAGCCTGGACGAGCCGGAGGTGCTGGTGGGAGCGCGCAAGGAGTGCCCGCTGGTGATCGGGCGCGGCGAGGGCGAGCAGTTCGTGGCCTCGGCGGTGCCGGCGTTCCTCGCGGAGACCAGGCGCGTGCAATACCTGGAGAACGGCGAGATCGTCGTGCTGCGCCCCGACGGGGTGCAGATCACCAAGGCTGACGGCGAGCCCGTGGAGCGCGCTGTGGAGAGCGTCGACTGGGATCAGGAGACCGCCGAGAAGGGCGGCTTCGAGACGTTCATGTTGAAGGAGATCTACGAACAGGCCGACGCGGTCGCGGAGACGATCGCCGACCGGACCGCGCGCGGCGACGGCGTCGACCTCGACGAGCACGGAGCGCTGGACGAGGCGATCCTCGCGGACGTGAAGCGGATCGTGGTGGTGGCGTGCGGCACCGCCTACCACGCCGGTCTGATCGGCCGCTACGCGATCGAGGAGTGGGCGCGGCTGCCGGTCGAGCTCGACATCGCCTCGGAGTACCGCTACCGCAACGCCGTCGTGGGGCCCGGCGACCTCGTGATCGGGATCTCGCAGTCGGGTGAGACCGCCGACACGCTGGCGGCGATGCGGCTCGCGCGCGAACGCGGCGCGACGGTGCTGGCGATCACGAACACGATGGGCTCGCAGGCGACGCGCGAGGCCGACGGCGTGCTGTACACGCGCGCGGGGCTGGAGATCGGGGTCGCGGCGACCAAGACGTTCGTATGCCAGGTTGCGGTCATGTATCTGCTCGGCCTGCGCCTGGCCGAGTTGCGTGGGACGCTGGCGCCCGAGCGAATCGTCGAGCTGGTCGCCGAGCTCAAGCGCCTGCCGCACTGCATCGACGAGTTGATGCGCGACTGCGAGACGCGCGCGCAGGAGATCGCGCGCACCTGCTGGGACGCGGAGTTCTTCCTGTACATCGGCCGCCACATCGGCCTGCCGGTGGCGCTGGAGGGGGCGCTGAAGCTGAAGGAGATCTCCTACGTCTCGACCGACGCGTATGCCGCCGGCGAGATGAAGCACGGCCCGATCGCGCTGCTCGACGAGGCCACACCGGTCGTGTGCGTCGCCACACGCTCGCCGGTGCTGGAGAAGCTGATCTCCAACATCCAGGAGGCGCGCGCCCGCGGCGCGCGCGTGATCGCCGTGACGACCGCCGGCGAAGATGCCGTCGAGGCTCACGCCGACGCGACGATCGCGGTGCCGGCGACCGACTGGATGCTGCAGCCGATCCTCGCGGTGATCCCGCTGCAGCTGCTCGCGTATGAGATCGCGCGGCACCGCGGCCTGAACGTCGACCAGCCGCGCAACCTCGCCAAGACGGTCACGGTCGAGTAGCTCCCGCGCCGGTCGCCCGCGGCGCTCACGCGAGCCCGTCGAGCGCGACGGGCGGATGACCATCTACGCTCCCACCGATGGTGAACCAGCTACCGCCCTGGCTCGTCCCGCTGCCCGACGCCGAGACGATGCGCGCCATCGACCGTTGGGCGATCGAGGAGCGGGGCGTGGCCGGCCTCGATCTGATGGAGCGCGCCGGCGCGGGCGTGGCGCGCGCAGTCGAGCGCCTGGCGCCGGACGGGCCGGTCACGGTCGTGTGCGGTAAGGGCAACAACGGCGGTGACGGGCTGGTGGTGGCGCGCCTGCTGCGCGAGTCCGGACGACCGGTGACGGTGGTGTGCGTGGCGCCGCCGCAGGAGCTCACGGGTGACGCCCGTGCGAACCTCGAGCGGCTGCCGGGAGACCCGCCGGTGCGCCTGAGTGGGGAGGCCTGGGCGCAGCCGGCCGAACAGGCCGGCGCGCCGCGCGCCGCGTCGGCGACAGACGTGTTCGGCCCGCGGGCGGTCGTCGTCGACGCTCTGCTCGGCACGGGCTTTCAGGGTGAGCCCCACGGCACCGTCGCGGAGGCGATCGACGCCGTCAACACAGCGGGCACGCAGGTCGTGAGCGTGGACGTGCCGAGCGGGGTTGACGCCTCGACGGGCGTCGTCCGCGGCGCGGCGGTGCGCGCCTCGCTGACGGTCACCTTCCACGCGGCCAAGCCGGGGCTGTGGATCAGCCCGGGCAAGGCTCACGCGGGCGAGGTGCAGACGATCGACATCGGCATCCCGCGGGGCGCTCCCGGCGGCGCGTCGGTCGGCCTGATCGCCGCGAGCGTGCTCGAGGAGCTCCCGCGCCGGCAGGCGTCCTCGACCAAGTTCGTCTCGGGCCACGTGATCGTCGCCGGCGGCTCGCGCGGGCTGACCGGCGCGCCGAGGATGGCCGCCGAGGCGAGCATGCGGGCGGGGGCCGGCTACGTCACGGCCTGCGTCCCCGCTTCGCTGCAGGGGATCCTCGCCGGCGGCGGAACCCCGGAGATGATGACCCGGGGGATGCCCGACGAGGACGGCGCGCTGACCGAAGCGGGCGTCGGCGACGTGCTCGAGGCGAGCGCTCGCGGCGGGGCGCTGGCGCTGGGACCCGGGCTGGGACGCAGTGTCGGCGCGTTCGCGTTCGCGCGGGCGCTCGCGGGCGAGGCCGACGTGGCGATGGTGCTGGACGCCGACGGCCTGAACGCGCACGCGGGTAGGCTCGCCGACCTGGCCGGGAGGCGCGCGCCGAGCGTGCTCACGCCGCATGCCGGCGAGCTCGCCCGGCTGCTGCAGCTGGACAGCTCCGAGATCGAGCGCGAGCGCCTGCGCCACGTTCGCGCGGCCGCCGAGCAAGCCCGCGCGGTCGTGGTGTTGAAGGGCGACGACACGCTGATCGCTGAGCCGGACGGGACCGTCGCGGTGAGCCCGGGCGGCAGCCCGGCGCTCGCCACGGCGGGGACCGGCGACGTGCTCACGGGCGTGATCGCCGCGCTGCTCGCGCAAGGCCTCGACGCCCTCACAGCCGCGGCCGCGGGCGTGTGGCTGCACGCCGAGGCCGGCAGGGAGGCGGCCCGCCGGCTGGGGGCCGCCGAGGGCGTGATCGCCACGGACGTGATCGCGGCGCTTCCGGGCGCACGCGCGCGGGCGAAGCGTGCGCGGGCGCGGGGCGTGCGTGCCGCCCGCGGTGCCGGCGAGCACCGACGTGAGGCTCGGGGCGATGGCTGACGGGGCACACCCTGAGAGCATGCGCAGGGCGCAGGCGGCCGTGAACGTCGCCGCGATCGCCCGCAACTGCGCGCGCCTGCGCACACAGCTTCGCCACGGGGCCGTCCTGTGCGCGGTGGTGAAGGCCGACGGGTACGGTCACGGCGCGGTGCAGAGCGCGCGCGCGGCGCTCGCCGGTGGCGCCAGCTGGCTGGCGGTCGCCGACTCGGAGGAGGCACGCGAGTTGCGCGAGGCGGGTCTGCGCGATGTGCGCGTGCTCGTGATGGGCCCGCTCAGCCCGCTCGAGCTCGGCGAGGCGCTGGCGGCGGACGCGGACGTGGTCGTATGGAACGAGAGCTACCTGGAGGCCGTCGCCGCGGCGGGTGGCGGCCGTGTCCACGTCAAGTTCGACTCCGGGATGGGACGGCTCGGCACGCGTGACCCGATCGAGGCCTCGCGCGTGGCGGCGGCGGCGCAGCGGGCCCCGGGCGTGCGCTTGGCGGGCGTGATGACGCACTTCGCGACCGCGGACGAGCTCAAGGACGACGGGTTCTTTGCGAGCCAGCTGGCCGCGTTCACGCGTTGGGCGCGCACGATCAAGGACGAGCGGCCGGAGATCCTCGTGCACGCGGCCAACAGCGCCGCGACGATGCGCGACGCGGAGGCGCAGTTCGACATGGTGCGCTGCGGGATCGCGATCTACGGCATGGACCCGTTCGGCCGGGATCCCGCGGCCCGGGCGCTCGAGCCCGCACTCGAGCTGAGCTCCTATGTCGCCGAGGCCAAGCTGTGCCGGGCGGGCGAGAGCGCGGGCTACGGACGCCAGTTCGTGGCAGACGGCGACACCTATATCGGCGTGCTCCCGATCGGCTACGGCGATGGCTGGCGGCGCGGGCTCTCCAACAATGCCGACGTGCTGGTCGGCGGGCGCCGTCATCCGCTGGTCGGCACCGTGAGCATGGACAGCATCACCGTCGACCTGGGCGCGGACGTCGAGCCGGAGCGGCTGCGCGGCGAGCGAGCGATCCTGATCGGCATCCAGGGCAGCGAGCGGATCACCGCCGAGGAGGTGGCACGTCGCCTGGAGACGATCAACTACGAGATCACGTGCGCGCTGACGCCGCGCGTGCCGCGCATCTACCACCGCGACGGCGTGCCGCTCGACGCGGGTGCGCCGCGCGCGCGAGCACGAACGGCGGACGCCGGACCGGCATGAGCGCGGGCCTGGACGCGGCTCGCGCGGCGCTCGCGGGCACACGCGCCTGGCTGGTGGGCGGTGCGGTGCGTGACGGGCTGCTCGACCGCCAGACCGCTGACGTGGACGTGGTCGTCGACGGCGACCCCGCGCAGGCAGCGCGTGCGGTCGCCCGCGCTGCACCCCGCGCGGCGTGCTTTCCCCTGTCGGAGGACTTCGGCTCCTGGCGAGTGGTCGCGCGAGGAGGCGCCTGGCAGGTCGACGTCGAGCCGCTGCGGGGTGGGACGATCGAGGCCGACCTCGCGCTGCGCGACTTCACGGTCAACGCGATCGCGCAGCCGATCGCCGGCGGAGCGCCGGTCGACCCGCTCGGCGGCGCGGCCGATCTGCGCGCCGGACGCCTGCGGATGGCCGCGCCGGATGCCTTCTCACGAGATCCGCTGCGCGTGCTGCGCCTGGTCCGCCTCGCGCTCGAGCTGGACCTGCAGGCCGAGGCCGAGACGCTGCGCTGCGCCGGCGCTCACGCGGATGGACTGGCCGGCGTCTCGCCCGAGCGCGTGTTCGTCGAGCTGCGGCGGATCATCGGCGCACGCCAGGCGCGGCGGGGCCTCGAGCTGATGAGCGCGCTGGGAGCCACCGCGGTCGTGCTGCCGGAGCTCGACGCGCTGCGCGGTGTGCAGCAGAGCCGCTTCCACCACCTCGACGTGCACGGACACACACTGGAGGTGCTCGATCGCACGGTGGAGCTCACGACGGGTGCCGGGCCCGGAGCCGGCGAGCTCGACGCGTGCATCGGCGCGCGGCGCCCCGCGGTGGACGCCCTGCTTGCAGAGCCGCTCGCGGACGAGCTGACCCGCGGGGACGCGCTGCGCTGGGGCGCGTTGCTGCACGACGCGGCCAAGCCCCTCACGCGCGAGGTGCGCCCCGAGGACGGGCGCGTGACGTTCATCGGCCACGACGCGCGCGGCGCCGAGCTCGCGCGCGCCGTGCTCGAGCGGCTACGCGCGAGCGAGCGTCTGCGCGCACATGTGGCGGCGCTGGTGCGCCATCACCTGCGCTTGGGGTTCCTCGTGCACGAGCCCCAGCCGCTCGCGCGCAGGACCGTGTTCGCGTATCTGCGCGAGTGCTCGCCTGTCGAGGTCGACGTCACGCTGCTGTCGATCGCCGACCGGCTGGCCACGCGCGGAGATCGCGCGCAGGAGGCGGTGCAGGCGCACATGGCCGTCGCTCGCGGCCTGCTCGGCGATGCTCTGCGCTGGCGCGCCGAGGGCCCGCCGCAACCGCTGCTGCGGGGGGACGAGCTCGCCGGCGAGCTGGGCATTCCCACCGGCCCCCGCGTGGGGGAGCTGCTCGAGGAGCTGGCGGCAGCGCAGTACGCCGGCGAGGTGACGAGCCGCGATCGCGCGCTCGAATACGCCCGCCGGCTGCCCTGAAGCCAGGCGCTACGCTGCTCTCGACCACCGATGCTCGCGCGGTCATCGCTCCCCGCCTGGGCGCCGAGAAGCCGGTCCCGGGGCCGCCCAAGCGCTTTGCGTAGGCGATCGGCGCGGTGGTGGCGCGTGCCCGCTTGACCGATGGGCGCCGCAAGCCCCTTCCTTCAGGGAGGGGTCAAGGCGGCCGACGCTGGTCTTGGATGTAGCGCTTGATGATGTCTAGGTGCGCTCAACACCTGGTGATGAATCTGCAGGTGTACTCAGGGGTTGAAGACCAAGTGCCGGCCGGCACGAAACCCGTGTTTTCCGTCCATGCTGCCAACTACAGTCCTTGGGCATGCTGGTCACTCGTGCCTACCGTCACAAGGCTCGTTTCACGCCCGAGCAGGAGCTGCTCGCCCGGCGCTTCGCGGGCTGCACACGGCTCGTCTACAACGCGGGCCTTGAGCAGCGCAAGCTCGGCTACGCCGTCACGGGCCGGGGGATGAGTTACATGCGCCAGACCTACTTTCTGAAGGAGGTCAAGGCCGATCCGCAGTTCGCGTTTCTCTCGGAGGCGCCTGCGCACGTGCTCCAGCAGGCGTTGCGTGACCTCGACCGGGCGTTTGCCAACTTCTTCGCGGGGCGCTCGCGATACCCGAAACCGCGTCGGCGGGGCGAGCGCGACGGGTTTCGCTTCCCGGACCCCGATCCCAAGCAGATCGGATTGAACATCCCGGCACGCCAGGGACAGGTGCGCCTGCCGAAGCTCGGCTGGGTGTCGGTGCGCAACTGCTATCCGCGTCTGGGTGAGCGGCTGCTCGAGGGTGAGCTGAGACACGTGAGCGTCACCCGCGAGGCCGACGGCTGGTATGTGAGCTTCTGCTGTGAGGTCGAGCTCGGTGAGCGAAGCGTGCCCGCGGGCGGGCCCGTCGGGCTCGACCTCGGTGTTGCCAACTCCCTCGCCACCTCGGACGGGCAGTTCGTGCATCTGCCGGTCATCACTATCAGGGAGCGGCAGAAGATCGGCCTCTTGCAATCACGGGTCAATCGTCGCCGGAAGGGCTCGCACAACCGCGAGAAGGCACGCTTGGCGCTCGCCCGCCGGCGCCAACATCTGGGGCGCCGCAAGCGCGACGCCATCCACAAGCTGACCATCGAACTGGCCAAAGGGCACGAGCTGATCGCGATCGAGGACCTCAAGGTGGCTGCCATGACGCGCTCGGCCCGGGGCACGGCCGATGAGCCCGGCGTCAACGTCGCCCAGAAGTCCGGGCTGAATCGCGCGATACTCGACCAGAGCTGGGGCGAGCTGCGCCGCCAGCTGGCCTACAAGACTCAGTCGCACGCCTGCACCCTGGTTGCCGTGCACCCGTCCTACTCATCCAAGGAGTGCCGTGCCTGCGGGCACATCGCCAAGGAGAACCGCGAAAGCCAAGCGGTCTTCCGATGCGTCGCGTGTGGGCACGCCGATCACGCGGACGTGAACGCCGCGCGCATCATCCTGGAGCGAGCGCTTCAGGCCCACAACCACACCCACGGCAGCAGCAGTGCACCGCCCGGGGGAACACCGGGGCGGGAGCCGGCATTCACCGGCTCGAACGCCTGTGAAGACCGAGCGTCGTTGAAGACCCCTGAGACGCTCGGACCCCCCAGGAAGGCGCGGTCGCGAGGCCGCGCCAGGCTCACGCCCGCAAGGGCGTGACCGAAACCCCGGCCTTCAGGCTGGGGAGGTTCATATAGGATCTGCGCCGCGTGGCGGACTCGGACTGCATCTTCTGCAAGATCGTCGCGGGCGATCTGCCCGCCCGCATCGTCGATGAAGACGAGCGCACGATCGCCTTCATGGACATCGCCCCCGCAACCCGCGGGCACGCACTGGTGATCCCCCGCGCTCACAGCACCGACCTGCTGGGCGTCGCGGCCGAGGACCTGAGCGCGGTGGCGCTCGCCTGCCAGCGCCTGGCGGGCCGCATGCAGGAGCGTCTGGGCGCCGACGGCGTCAACCTCCTGAACTCCTGCGGACGGGCTGCCTGGCAGACGGTCTTCCACTTCCACGTGCACGTGATCCCGCGCTACGACGGCGATCCGCTGCGGCTGCCGTGGGTGCCGGGCGAGGGCGATCAGGCGCAGATCCAGGCCACGGCGCAGGAACTGTCCGGGCGATAGCGAAGTAACCAAACCGCTACCTCGAGCATCTAGGCGTGTTGAATGGCACATATGAGACGCATATCCATAGCCGTGCTCGCGAGCGTCTCGCTCGCGCTTGCGCTGCCCGCGGTCGCGCCCGCGACACTGACCGAAGTCGGCGTGATCGGCGAAACGACGCCCGCCACCGTCGCAAGCTGCCCGGCGACCCCGTGCCTGGCGGTCAGCCGTACGACCGGCTTTCAGGTGAAGGTCGGCTCTTCACGCAACGTGCTCAGCGCGCCGCGCGCCGGGACGATCGTCGCGTGGACGATCACGCTGGGCAACCCCAACGCAACCCAGATCAAGTTCTTCAACGCCAACGAGGGCGGACCCTCCGAAGCCGGGATCGCGATCCTTGCTCCGCAGCCCAAGCCGAACCTCACGTACAAGCTCGTGGCGCAGAGCCCGATGGTCAAACTGCAGCCGTACTTCGGCAAGACCGCGCAGTTCCCGCTCGAAGCGACGATCCCGATCAAGAAGGGCTACGTCGTAGCGCTGACCGTGCCCTCGTGGGCGCCCGCGCTCGCGCTCGGCTTCGGCAACGACACTTCCTGGCGGGCCAGCCGACCCAAGAGCGGGTGCACGAGCACCAGCTCCCAGACGAGTCAGACCACGCTCGGCGCCGCCACCCAGTACTACTGCCTCTACCAGACCGCGCGCCTGACCTACAGCGCGACGCTCATCTCCACGCCGTAGGGCGCTACGGGGCGGAGGCGCCGCCGGTGGGGCTGGCCGGTTCGGTGGCTTTCGATTCGCTGGGGGCGGCTTCTTTTTCTGCGGCGGCGCCGCCGGAGGCGCCGGACGTGGCAGGGGCGCTGGCGCTCGAGGACGGTTCGCTGCTTTCGCTCGCGGGGGTTTCCGCGCTCGAGGAGGCTTCGCCGGTCTTGCTCGTCGTCTTGGTCTTGGTCGCGGTCGTCGCGGTGGACGTCGTCTGTGCGGCTGCTGCTTCGGCGCTGGTGTTGGTGGGCGGCGTTATTTCCGGGGTGCTCTTCGGGACCGCGTCCGAGACGCTGCTGCCGCCGCAGGCGCTCAGAGCCAGCCCGCACAGCAATGTCGCGCACGCGGCGAGCGCTACGCGAGTGCTCACAGCGGGCCCATGCGCCTACCGCAGGTGGGACAGTCGTTGAGGTCCTTCTGGGCATGCTGGTCGCACCAGGGGCAGAAGCGCAGGTTCTCCACCGCCCACGGCAGCCGCGAGCTCGACGGCGCGAGCGGCAGCATCTTGCCGACGACCTCGAGCGGGTCGCCGGATTCGCGGTCCCGGTAGATCTCGTCGGGCTCCGCCTCGATCACGACCTCCCGCCCGGTGGAGGGGCTGCGCAGTCGATAACGCTGTTTCGTGCTCACGCCTGCAACTTTACCTGAGCCGGTGGGCGACCGATCCCCACGGGGATAGGCTGCCCGTCCGTGCGCGTGCTGATCTTCCATGGCTATCTACTGGACGGGACGGGGTCGAACGTCTACAACGCGCGGCTGGCCGCTGCGCTGGTGGAGCTCGGTCACGAGGTGCACCTGCTCAGCCAGGACCGCCATCCCGAGCGCCAGCCGTTCGTCGATGCGATCGGAGACTGGGACGGCGGGGCGTTGCGTGTGCGCGAGGTCGAGCGGCCAGCTGGCGAGCGCCTGGCCGACGAGCGCCTGTCTGCCGGGCGCGCGGCCGACGGGCGCGCGGCCGACGAGCGCGCGGCCGGCGCCGGGCCAGGCCGCTGCACTGTCTATCGGCCGGATCTCGGCGGCCTGCTGCCGGTGTATGTGGCCGACCGCTATGAGGGGATCGAAGCGCGCACGTTCGCGCAATGCAGCGAAGCGGAGATCGCGCGCTACATCGACAGGAACGTCGCAGCCGTCGGCGAGGTGCTCGAGCTGGCAGGGGCGCAGGTGGCGCTCGCCAACCACCTCGTGATGGGCCCGGTGATCCTCGCACGCGCGCTGAACGGCGCGATCCCGTATGCGGTGAAGGTTCACGGCAGCGCGCTGGAGTACACCGTGAAGCCCGAGCCGGAGCGCTTTCTCGGCTTCGCACGCGAGGGTCTCGCGAGCGCGGCTGCGGTGCTCGTCGGCTCCACCCACACGGCCGCCAGCCTGTGGCAGGCGCTCGGCGATCCGGAGCTCGCGCGGCGCACGCGCCTCGGTCCCCCGGGCGTGGACGTGGCGCGTTTCGGCCCCCGCGAGCCGGGGCCGGCGGCGGCCGGACTGCGGGCGTTGGCCGCACGCGTGCGCGCAGCAGCAGGCGAGAGCGCCGATGACGTGTCGCCCGCCCCGACGGCGCCGGACGGGGAGGGCGGGGCGTTTGCGTGCGACGCGCTCGCTGCGGCGTCTGCGCTGCAGCGGCTCGATCCCGAGCGGGACGTGCTGGTCGCGTTCGTGGGCAAGCTGATCGTCAGCAAGGGCGTGGACCTGCTCGTAGCTGCGTGGCCGCTCGTGCTCGAGCGCGTTCCCGCGGCACGGCTCGTGGTGGTCGGCTTCGGCGCCTACCGGGACGGCCTGGAGCGCCTGCGCGCCGCCCTGATCGACGGCGAGCTGGAGGCCGCGCGCGAGATAGCGCTTGCGGGACGGGCGCTGGAGGGGGAGTCGGAGCCCGCGCGACCGTTGAGGCACCTGCTCGCGTTCCTCGACGGCCTGGAGGGCGTGGAGCGCGAGCGTTATCTGGAGGCTGCGCGCGGGCTCGACGAGCAGCTGCTGCTGACCGGACGCCTCGACCACGAGGAGCTCGCAGATCTGCTGCCCGCGTGTGAGGCGGTGGTCGTGCCGAGCACCTTCCCGGAGGCGTTTGGCATGGTCGCCGCCGAGGCCGCCGCGTGCGGTGCGCTGCCAATCAGCGCCGCGCACTCGGGCCTTGCAGAGGTCAGCACGGTGCTGGCGCGCGCCGTCCCCGAGCCCGCCGCCGACTGGCTGTCGTTCGCGATCGACGATCACACCGTCACAGCCCTGGCAGCGGCCCTGATCGGCTGGCTGCAGGCCGACGCCGAGCTGCGCGCGCGCACGCGCGCCGGACTGGTGGCGACGGCGCGCGAGCGCTGGTCCTGGGAGGGCGTCGCACGCGGGGTGATCGCCGCCGCGCAGGGCGATCTGGACGCTCTGGCGAAGCCGTGAAAGCGGGCGCGGCGCGGGCCGCACGTTTTTGTTCGCCAGCCGCCGCTTCGGATAGTGTTTCGCCGTGAGCTTCGTGGAGGAGAGCCGCCTTTCATGTCGTGCCCCTGGGCGTAGCTTGCGCCGGCTCGCAGCGCGCGCTGGCGCCGTCGCTCTGCTGGGTGTGCTCGCGGTTGGCACGGCCGGCTGCGCGGTCAAGGGCGCCGACAACGCCAACCTGATCGTCGGCAAGCAGGCGTTCGTGGCCAAGTGCGGCTCCTGCCATACGCTCGCGCGGGCCGACACCAAAGGCATCGCCGGGCCGAACCTCGACGAAGCATTCCGCGCGAGCGTCGCCGAAGGCCTGCAGCGCAACGCGGTGCGCACGGCCGTCGAAGGCCAGGTGCTGAACCCGAACACCTCCGGCATCATGCCCGCAGGCCTCGCCAACGGAGCCACGCTCACCGACATCGCTGCCTACATCGCACAGTCGGTCGACAACCCCGGGAAGGACACCGGCCTGCTGGCGAGCGCCGTCGAAGCGCCCGGCTCGGGCAAGCCGGCCGTGGAGAAGGCCGGCAAGCTACAAATCGACGCCAACCCAGCCGGTCAGCTGGCCTACACGGCCAGCAAGGCCGAAGCCAAACCCGGCGCGGTCACGATCACGATGGCGAACATGTCGGGCGTCTCGCACAACATCGCCGTCGAAGCGGGCGAAAACGGAGCTGCCGCCAAGGGCGCCACGATCAGCGCGAGCAAGTTCATCACCAAGGGCAGCACGTCGGTGACCGTCAACCTGAAACCCGGCAAGTACACGTTCTTCTGCCAGGCTCCCGGCCATCGCGCCGCCGGGATGTACGGCACGCTCACGGTGAAGTAGCTGGCTCTCGTTCGCCTGGTCGGCGGGCGCATGCGCCCGCCGCGGGGCCGCGCATGCGCGGCCCCCAGCAGGCCCGCATGCGGGCCTGCTCGCCACGCCGCATGCGGCGTGGCGCACAACTCCACGCGATCGCACGGTCTCAGGACAGCGCGCGGGCGATCTCGATCAGCGCGATGATCACCGCGAACCCCGCGATCACGTACAGCAGCACGCGGAACGCGTCCCCCTCGGAGCGCAGCGGGTTCAGCACGACGCCGTGCTCAGAGTACGTAAACCGTCGTAAACACCACTATCCACATGATGTCGACGAAGTGCCAGTAGATGCCCGGCACGTCGACCCCACGATGCGAATCCGGGCTGTAGTGCCCGCGGAAGGCGCGCACGGTGACGCTGAGCAGGATCAGCAGGCCGATGAACACGTGCGCGCCGTGCAGGCCGGTGAGCGAGTAGAAGATCGTCTGCTGGGCGTGATCCTGAGGGGCGAAGCCGATGTTGGCGTACTCGTTGATCTGGATGAACAGGAACGTGCAGCCGAGCAGGAACGTGCTGAGCATCCCGGCCTTCAGCCCGAAGCGGTTGCCCCTCTTGATCGACGTCTCGGCCCAGTGCAGCGTGAAGGAGGACGACACGAGGATCAGGGTGTTGACGAACGCGACCGGAACCGGCAGATGCGTGCCGGGCGCCGGCCACGGCTCGCCTTCGGCGAGGCGGATGAAGAAGTACGCGGTGAAGAACGCTCCGAAGATCATCACCTCGGAGATGATGAAAAGCAGCATCCCCAGCAGCGGCGCCTCCACGCGTGAGCTGTGGTTCGCCGGCGGCGGGCCGTGATGATCGCCTGCACCCCCATGGGTGTGGCCCGTGTTCCCGGCCGGATGCGCGATGCTGGCTGCCTCCACCGTGCTCCTCCGCTACGCGACCGGCGCCGCGATAGTGGCGGCCTGCGGATCGACGACCACGTGCTCGACGGGCACGGAGGTGGCGCCGCGCACACGCTCGATCAGGTTCGAGCGCAGCCAGCCGGAACGCTCTCCAGGCAGCGTCGAGATGACGACGTCGTCGACCCGGAAGAGCTCGAGTGCGTTGATCGCCGCGGTGTACGGGTCGGGGTCGCCGATCATCCCCGAGCTGAGCAGCCCGGCGGCATTCAGGCGATCCAGCATCGTCGCCAGGCGCGCCCGCGCCTCGCGTGGAGCGCCGCCGCTTCCGTCCAGCTGGGGGACCACCGCGATGAACAGCCGCTGGCCCCCCTGCTCGGCCTTCGCCTTGAGGTGCGCGAGCAGCTCCTCGCCGCTGGAGGTCTTGTTGGCGATCACGAGCGTCACCTTGAACGACAGGCCCTCGTGCTCGAGGTCGACGACGACGTGCCGCACGGGCAGCGCGCTGGCGTTTTCGATGCGCTCGATCAAATCCCGCCGTAGCCATCCCGAGTGCAGTGCCGGGTGCGTGGACAGGATGATCTCGTCGGGCCGGTGCACCGCGACGGCGTCCATCGTCGCCATGAACGGGTCGGGGTCGCCGACCTCGCCGGTGGCCGCGATGCCCTCGGCCGCGACAGCCGACAGCGCGAGGTCGACGCGCACCTGCGCGGATTCGCGCACCGCCTCGTCGTAGATGACCAGGCCCGCGGAGGGCTTGGTCTGGGGCACGACCAGGCGGAAGCGAACGTCGCCCGCGGACGCGCGCTCGCGCACAGCCTCGAGCAGCTTTGCGCCACCGAGCGTGCGGTTGGCGATGACCAGGACTTCCTTCATCGATTGTGCCTCCTCGTCATTGGCTTGGTGTCCGCGCCAGGCCCGCGCCCGCGCCCACCGGCGCGGGGGTCGGCGTGAGGATGCCGTGGACCGCGCCGGGAACGCCGTACTCGTATGGACCGCCCACGATCGTGGGCACGCGGTCGAAGTTGAAGACCGGCGGCGGCGAGGTGACCAGCCACTCGAGCGTCATGCCGCGCCACGGGTTGGCTGTGGCCCGCGGGCCGCCGCGCCAGCTGTTGACCATGTTGTAGACGAAGATCAGCGTCACCGCGCCCAGGCCGAAGCTCGCGATCGAGATGAGCAGGTTCATGTCGGCGAACTGTGCGGCGTAGGTGGCCACGCGTCGAGGCATGCCTTCCAGGCCGAGGACGTGCATCGGGCCAAACGTCAGGTTCAGGAACACGAACGTCGTCCAGAAGTGCCACTTGCCCAAGCGCTCGTCGTACATTCGCCCGGTCATCTTCGGGAACCAGTAGTACACGCCCGCGAAGATCGTCATCAGCGAGCCCCCGAACAGCACATAGTGGATGTGCGCGACGATGAAGTAGCTGGAGCTGACGTGGATGTCGAACGGCACCATCGCGAGCATGATGCCGCTGATCCCGCCGAGGGTGAAGGTCGTGATGAAGCCCAGCGCGAACAGCATCGGCGTGTCCAGATGCAGCACCCCTCGCCAAAGCGTCGCCAGCCACGAGAAGACCTTGATGCCCGTTGGCACCGCGATGATCGCCGTCGTTATCGCCATCGGAATGCGGATCCACGCCGCCATGCCGGACGTGAACATGTGGTGTGCCCACACGGTGAATCCGAGCCCCACGATCGCAAGCAGCGAGAAGGCCATCATGCGGTAGCCGAAGATCGGCTTGCGCGCCTTGACAGCGAGCACTTCGCTGATGATCCCGAAGCCGGGCAGGATCATGATGTAGACGGCGGGGTGCGAGTAGAACCAGAAGACGTGCTGGTACATCAGCACGTCACCGCCCTTGGCCGCGTTGAAGAAGTTGAAGCCGAGCGCGCGGTCGAGCAGCACGAAGAACTGCGACGCGGCGATGAACGGCGTGGCGATCACGACCAGCAGCGAGGTGGCGAAGTTCGCCCACACGAGCAGTGGCAGGCGGAAGAAGCTCATGCCGGGAGCCCTCATGGTGATGATCGTCACCAGGAAGTTGAGCGCCGTCATGATCGAGGAGGCGCCCGCGAACTGGACGCCGATCGAGAAGAACGTCTGCCCGATCGGCGCGTCGGTGGACAGCGGCGCGTAGGCGGTCCAGCCATCGGCGAAAGCGCCGCCCGGGGCGAAGAAGCTGAGCATCATGATCGTGCCGGCGACCGGCAGCAGCCAGAAGGAGAGGGCGTTCAGCCGCGGGAAGGCCATGTCGGGCGCGCCGATCATCAGCGGGATCACGTAGTTGCCGAAGCCCGCGAACACCGGAACCATGAACAGGAAGATCAGGATCGTGGCGTGCACCGAGAACAGGCCGTTGTAGGTGTTCGCGCTGACGAAGTGCGACCCCGGCTGCGCGAGCTGGGCGCGCATCAGCATTGCCAGCAGCCCGCCCACGAGCAGGAAGAAGAACGAGTTGACGAGGTACTGGATGCCGATCACCTTGTGATCGGTGTTTATGCGGAAGTAGTCCTTCCAGGTGTACGCGCCGTGACCCGAGTGGTCCTCGGGCCGCGTCGGGCGTCCGGTGGCCCAGTAGAACCAGTAGTCGAAGCCGCCGATCCCGATCAGGAACGCGAGCGGCACCGCGAGCAGCGAGACGCTGAGGATCGCTTCGCCGGCGATGTAGTGGTGGTAGGTCGCGTGTCCGGTGGACATGCGCACCAGCCACGTCAGCAGCGCCGAGAAGCCGACGCCCGCGACCATCAGCCAGCCGGCGCGGTAGAAGCCCGGAGCCCGGAGCTTGGCGGCCATCAGCGTGTCTCCCGCCGACCCATCAGCTTGGACCCACATCCCATGAACCGATCTCCCACGAGCCCTTCTCCCCTGAAGCGGTCGCCCTGGCCACGAACATTATCCGCTGGCCCCCCCGACGGTCGAGATCGCTCCCGTGCTGCTCGTGCTCACGCTCAGCTGGCTCTTGATCCATGCCCGGAACTGGGCGGGCGTCACGACGTGGATGCTCGAACGCATCAGCGAGTGCCCCACCCCGCACAGCAGGTTGCAGACGACGGGATAGCTGCCGAGCCGGTCGGGCGTCGCACGAATGTGCGTGGTGATGCCGGGCACGACGTCCTCCTGCAGGCGGAAGGCGGGGATCCAGAAGGCGTGGATGACGTCCTTGGATTTCATGTTGAAGTACACCGATTCGTTGTCTGGCACGTACAGCTGGTAGCTGTTGATCGGCGCTCCCCCGGTGACCGACGGGGGATACTGGTAGGACCAGAAGAACTGCTGCCCGGTCACGCCGATCTGGATCTCGCGGGCGGGCTTCTTCTCGTTGTCGTGCAGGATCACGAAGGAGTAGCCCACGAGCGCGAGCACCAGGATCGCCGGGATCGCGGTCCAGAAGACCTCAAGGCGCGTGTTTCCGTGTATCGGCAGGCCATCCTTGAGCTCCTCGCCGGGCTTCAAGCGAAACTGCCAGACGCTGTAGAGGATCACGCCGACGACGATCACGAAGATCGGGATCGAGGCGATCATGAGGACGTGGTAGAGCCGGTCCGTGTTGTGCGCCTGCGTCGAGGCCTGCACCGGGAACCAGTGGATCTCGTAGCTGAGGTAGATGCCGATCGCCGCGGCGACCAGCCCCGCCGCGACCGCCAGCGCAATCGAGCGCTGTCTAGACATCCGCGCCTGCGCGGGTGCGTGCGTAAAGGGCCTGTGCCGCGATCCTCTCCATGCCGGGCGTGATCCTAATGGCTGCGCCGACGGATAGCTAGACCTTGACGCCGGCGACTCGAACCACTACATTGAGGCAATAGTTGCAAGTGCTTACAGCGACGGTTTTCGAGCAGGGTGAGCGGTAGGAGCGGCGTGATGCAGGTTCGACAAGGCATCTGAGCGAGGAGCGCGAGCGAGAGCATGCAGGTCCACGACGGCATGACTGAGATGGTCCTCACGGTCGGACCCGGCCACACGCTGCGCGCGGTCTCCCGGCTGATGGCCGAGCGCCAGGTCGGCGCGGCCGTGGTGATGGACCCCGACGGCAACGGCCCCGGGATCATCACCGAGCGCGACGTGCTCGTGTCGGTCGGCGCCGGGCAGGACCCGGACCGCGAGTCGGTCGCCGACCATCTGACCCGCGACGTGGTGTTCGCCGCGCCCGACTGGTCGCTGGAGGAGGCCGCCGCCGCGATGGTGCGCGGCGGCTTTCGTCATCTGATCGTCCTCGAACGGGGAGAGACGATCGGCATCCTGTCGGTGCGCGACGTCGTGCGCTGCTGGACAGACGATGGGGCGATCTGTTCAGTGCCCGCCAGGGTGGCCGTGGGGTAAAGGGGAGGTGGCACGCCTGCTTTGGGGAGCAGGCGAGCCACCGCCACGGCCAGCGAGCCGTGGACGCGGCGCGGACCGGCGTCCTCACTCGCTCGTGTGCAGAGCACACTTCGCTCGCTGCGTCCTTGGTCCGCTTGGTCCACGGCCCGCTGGGCGGGTGGGGGGGTGGACGCGGCGTGGACGGGTTGCTCGCGTGCGGCGTTTAGTGGTGATCGAGCGGGAGCTCGTTCGTTTCGTGGATCGAGTCTTTGATCCAGCGCGCGACGCACACGACCGTGAGGATCACCCCGACGACGGTGAACTCGATGAACGTCGTGATGCCGATCAGCGCCAGCGTGATCCCCACGGCGGTGAGCAGCGGCAGGACGCTGGGGCCCGGGAGGTGGATCTCCTCGCCGACGGGCGGGACCTCGGGGTCTAGCGGGCTCATGACACGTAGGCGGCGGCCACGACGAACGTGATGCCGAACATGAACAGGCTGATCGCGGCCACGACCAGCCCGGTGCGGATGTTCTTGCGTGCGAGGCGTCGGGTCATCATCGGTGGGAAGAATACCTCCTCGCGGCCATCCGGCCGCCGTTCGATCCACGTTCGGTCAGGTCTCGCACGAGCGCTACAGATGCCGGTCCGCGACCATCGCGCAGAACATCAGCGCGAGGTAGGCCAGCGAGTAGAGGTACAGCCGCAGCGCCGAGCGCCGGTCGGCCCGCCTGTACAGGCGCACCGCGCCCGCGATGAAGCCTAGCCCGAGCAGGACCGAGGCCACGAGGTAGAAGATGCCGAACCCGCCCGCGCAGAACGGCAACTGCGTGACCGCGTACAGCAGCACGGAGTAGAGCAGGATCTGCCGGCGGGTCTCGGCCTCGCCGCGCACCACCGGCAGCATCGGTATGCCGACCTTGCCGTACTCATCCTTCATCAGCAGCGACAGCGCCCAGAAGTGCGGCGGTGTCCAGAAGAAGACGATGAAGAACAGCATCACGGCCGTGCCGCTGACCGAGCCGGTGACCGCCGCCCAGCCGACCAGCGGCGGCACCGCGCCGGCGGCGCCGCCGATCACGATGTTCTGCGGCGTGCGCCGCTTCAGCCAGACCGTGTATACGAACACGTAGCCAAGGAATCCCGAGAACGACAGTGCCGCGGCCAGCGGGTTGACCAGCAGCGACAGCTCCAGCAGCGACAGGCATGCGAGCGCGCAGCCGAAGGTGAGCGCCGCGCGCGGGGAGATCCGCCCGGAGGGGATCGGCCGCTTGGCCGTGCGCGTCATGCGCGCGTCGATGTCGCGGTCGAACCAGTGGTTGACCGCGCCCGCGCCGCCGGCCGACAGGTAGCCGCCCAGGCACGTCAGCGCCACGAGCAGCGGCGAGGGGTCGCCGGCCACATACATCGTGGCGATCGTCGTCAGCAGCAGCAGCGACTGGACCTTCGGCTTGGTCAGCTCCAGATAGTCGCCCAGGAGCCGGAGCGTGCGGGATGAGCTCGGATCGGTCGCGAGGCCGAGGCTGGGCGTCTCGATCGCGGGCGCTGCGCCTGTGGGTGGCGCGAGGCTCACTACCGACCGACCTGCGTGGCTCCTGCCGGGACGGTCGCCGCGCCGGTCGCCTCCGCGCCCGCGCTGCGCCGCTGCACCTCGTTGCGGATGTCCTTCATGGGCTCGAACGAGCGTACCAGCGGCACCGCGTCGAAGTTGTTGACGGGCGGCGGCGAGCTCGTGAACCACTCGAGCGTGTTCGCCTTCCACGGGTCCGGTCCGGCGATCACGCCCACCTTGAGGCTGCGCCACACGTTGATCACCGTGGCGAGCACCCCTGCGCCCAGGATGAAGGAGCCGACCGTCGAGATCAGGTTGTACAGCGCCAGGTGGCCCACGTCGGGATACTCGTACACGCGGCGGGGCATCCCGTCAAGCCCGATCACGTGCTGGATCAGGAACGTGATCAGGATGCCGAAGAACATCAGGTAGAAGCTCAGCTTGCCGAGGCCTTCACCGAGCATGCGCCCGGTGATCTTCGGGAACCAGAAGTAGATGGCCCCGAAGATCGGCAGCACTGCGCCTCCGAGCAGCACGAAGTGCAGGTGCGCTACGACGAAATACGTTTCGTTGACCTGCCAGTCGATCGGGAACGTGGCCAGGAAGACGCCCGAGATGCCGCCGATCAAGAAGATCGCGATCGCGCCCGCGCAGAACAGCAGCGGCGTCTTGAATTCGATCGTCCCACGCCACAGCGTTGCGACCCAGTTGAGGATCTTCACGCCGGTCGGCACGGCGATCAGGTAGGAGCTGAGCATCACGAACACGAGGATCGCCTCCGGTATCGGGGCGGTGAACATGTGGTGGGCCCAGGTGAGAAAGCCGAGGAACGCGATCGCCACGGTCGAGGCCGCGATCGCCTTGTAGCCGAAGATCGGCTTGCGCGCGAACACCGGCAGGATCTCCGAGATCACACCGAAGCCCGGGAGCACCATGATGTAGACCTCGGGGTGCCCGAAGAACCAGAACAGGTGCTGCCAGAGGATCGGCGAGCCGCCCTCGGAGGCGTCGAAGAAGTGCGTGCCGAAGTGCCGTTCGGTGAGCAGCATCGTGACCGCCGCAGCGACCACCGGGAGGGCGAGGATCAGCAGCACCGAGTACGTCAGCATCGTCCACACGAACAGCGGCAGCCGGCCCCAGCTCATCCCGCGCGCGCGCATGTTCGCGACCGTCGCGTAGAAGTTGATCGCCCCGACCAGCGAGGACAGCCCGGTGAGGTGGATCAGGTAGATCCAAGCATCCTCGCCGCCGCTCGGCGAGTAGGTGGAGTTCGCCAGCGGCACGAAGCTCACCCAGCCCGCTTCCGGGGGGTGCCAGAAGACGGAGGCGTAGAACACGATGCCGCCCGCCAGCAGCAGCCAGAAGGACAGCGCGTTCAGACGCGGGAAGGCCATGTCGCGCGCGCCGATCATCAGCGGCAGGAAGTAGTTTCCCAGGCCGGCCATCATCGGAACGATGAACAGGAAGACCATCGTCGTGCCGTGCATCGTGAACAGCTGGTTGTAGATTTCGGGCGTCACCAGCGTGTTGTTCGGCGCCCCCAGCTGCAGGCGGATCATCAGTGCCTCCGCGCCCCCCAGGCAGAAGAACACGAACGTGAGGACCATGTACATGATCCCGATCCGCTTGTGATCGGTCGTCGTGATCCAGCTCATCCAGCCGCTGGACTCGCGCTCGGCGCGATGGGCGCTGATCTGGGGGATCGGGGGTGCGTAGGTGGCCATGTCGTCTGCTGGTCTCCTCGGTGTCCTAGGGGTTCTCGACTGCACCGGCGCCGCTCAGCGCCTTGAGCTTGGTGCGCGCCTTCGCCGCTTCGGCGTTCGCTTCTGAGATCAACTGCTTCTGGCGCGTCAGCCACGCCTCGAACTGCGCCGGCGGAACGGCCTTGACGGTTGCGATCATGCGGGCGTGGCCGCGGCCGCACAGGATCGCGCACTGTCCGCGGAAGATGCCGGGCTTGCTCACCTTGAACCACGTGTAGTTGTGGTAGCCGGGCACCGCCTGGAACTTTCCGCCCAGTTCCGGCACCCACCACGAGTGCACCACGTCCTCGGAGACGATGTTCAGCGAGACCGTGGTGTTGGTCGGCACGACCAGTTCCTCATAGGAGTAAGGCGCGCCCAGCCCGTCCGGTTCGTTTGCGCCCGGGTAGACGAACTGCCAGATGTACTGGCGGCCGATCACGGTGATGTTCAGCGCTTTGCCGTTGGGGGGCAGCTTGCGCTCGGTGCTCGCGTACAGCAGGTTCTGCTGTTCGCCCAGTTCCGCGCCGCCGGGACCCGAGTTCGGCGGGTTCTGGATCGAGGACAGCTTCGCGAAGGTGAGCACCGCCAGCCCCACCAGGATCACGGCCGCGGCGACCGTCCAGCTGACCTCAAGGCGCGTGTTGCCGTGGATCTGCGCCGCCACCGCGCCCTTGCGCTTGCGGAACTTGACCAGCGCGTACGCCAACGCGATCTCGACCGCGAAGAAGATCACCAGCGCGATGTACAGCGTGATCTTGTAGAGGCTGTCGGTCTCTTCCGCGTTCGGCGAGGCGCCATGCGCGGGAGTGAAGAAGGCGAGCGTTGAGGGGAGCAGGTGGCCCAAGGCGGCGGGGATTCTATTCAGGCCCGGGCGGGACGCGCTTGATGACGTTTGCCACGAGGCTCCTAGCGCCCCGAAAAGCGCGCGGGGCGCTTCTCCAGAAACGCCATCGCGCCCTCCAGGAAGTCCGCGCTGCCGGCCATCTCCTGCTGTATCCGCGCCTCGAGCTCGAGCTGCTCGTCCATGCGCGCGTACAGCCAGTTGTTCAGCTGGCGCTTGGTGCCCGCGTAGGAGCGCGTCGGTCCGCCGGCCAGGCGGGCGGCGAGCGCGGCCGCCTCCTCGTGCAGGCGCTCGTCGGCGACCACACGGTTGATCAGGCCCCACTCGAGCGCCCGCGCCGCGCCCAGCCGTTCGCCCAGCATCGCCAGCTCGGCGGCGCGCGCCATGCCCACGCGGGTTGGCAGGAACAGCGAGGAGCCGCCGTCGGGGACCAGGCCGATGTTGACGAACGCGAGCAGGAAGTACGCGCTCTCGCCCGCGAGGATCAGATCGCAGCAGAGCGCCAGCGAGCAGCCGATCCCCACCGCGGGGCCGTTGACCGCCGCGATCACCGGCTTGGGCACCTCACGGATCGCGTGCATGATCGGGTGGTAACGCTCGGTCAGCGTCCTGTAGACGTCAGGATGCCCGTCCGGCGTGGTGTCACCGCCGCTGACGTCCCTGAGGTCCGCGCCCGATGAGAATGCGCGACCGGCGCCGGTGATCAGCAGCGCGCGCACCGCGTCGTCCTCGGCGGCGGCGCGCAGCGCCGCGAGCAGATCCGCGCCGAGCCCGGCGTTCCACGCGTTCAGCGCCTGCGGTCGGTTCAGCTCGACCGTGGCTACGCCGTCGGCCACGTGCAAGTTCACGCTCTCAAGCTGGATGTTCGGCTCGCTCATTGCTCTCCCTTGGCTCGATCTCGCGTTGATCCTATGGTGTGGGGAGTGACACGTCCCGTGATCGGCATATGCACAGCGCTCGAGCAGGCCAGCTGGAGCGTGTGGGAGCAGCCCGCGGCGCTGCTGGCGCTGAACTACGTCGAAGCCGTACAGCGCGCTGGGGGCCTGGTGGTGATGCTCCCGCCCGACCGGCAGCTGGCGCAGGATCCGCTGCAGGCGCTGGATCTGATCGACGGGCTGATCCTCGCCGGCGGCGCTGACATCGACCCCGCCACCTACGAGCAGGAGGCGCACCCGGAGACCGTCGGCACGGTGCCCGAGCGCGATGTGTTCGAGGTGGCGCTGGCGCGTGGCGCGATCGAGCGCGACCTGCCCGTGTTGGGCATCTGCCGCGGGATGCAGCTGATCAACGTCGCCTGCGGCGGGACGCTGGTTCAGCACGTGCCCGATCGCTTCGGCCACCACGAGCACAGACGCGTGCTCGGCTCCTTCGACGGCGCCGAGCACGACGTGATCCTGACCGAGGACTCGCTCGCGGCGAGGGCCGCCGGGGAGATCGTCCACGCGACCAAGTCCCACCACCACCAGGGCGTGGATCGGCTGGGCGAGGGGCTGATCGCCACCGGCGCCTCGATGCTCGACGAGCTGCCCGAGGCGATCGAGCTGGCGGACGCGCGCTTCGTGCTCGGCGTGCAGTGGCACCCCGAGGCCGACGTCGCGAGCACGGTCGTGGGCGCGCTGGTCGATGCCGCGGCCGCCGCGCGCGTCGCCGAGTAGCGCTCGCCGCAGACACCGCCGCCTCGCCGAGTCGGCTCGCCGAGCGGCGGCGGCAATCGCGGACCGGGGCGGCCGGGGAGCGCGGGACCGCGACATATACTCACCGCCCTGTGCGGCTGTCCAAGGCGATCAGAGCAACCGCCTGGGGGATGGTCGTGGCGGGGGTGGCCGCGCCGCTGGTGCGCAAGCGGGTCAATGCTCCGCCGCTGCTCGTGCAGACGGTCGCGTTCGGCGCGCCGCTCGGGCTGTGCGTGGCGGTGCGCCGTTCGCGCGGGCGCGACGTCGCGGTGTGTGCGCTGCAGATGTGGGCCTATCTGGCCGCTTACAAGTCACCACACGACGACCCAGACCTGCAGCGGACACGCGTGCGCGTCGACTATCCGATCGTGGCCGATCGCGTGCTCGGCCTCGGCGAGCTGCCCACGGTGCGCCTGCAGCGGGCGCTGGCCGGCAGCGGCGGCACGGCAGCGGACTGGAGCACGCTCGATCGCGTGCTCGTGTGGGCCCACTGGAGCTGGTTCCTGGTCCCGCACGGCTCGATTGCGTACATCCTCGTGCGCCACCCCGCGCGCTTTCCACGCGCCGCGCTCTTGACCTATGCGGTGTTCGACATCGGCGCGAGCGTGTACTGGCTGGCGCCCACCGCGCCGCCCTGGTACGCGGCCGAGACGGCCGCCGAACGTGGCGAGCGGGCGCCGGCCGTGCGGCGGATGATGGTCGAGTACGGCGAGCTGTTCTGGAGAGACGGCTGGGGCTCGCTCTACAGTGTGTTCGGAGGCAATCCCCTGGCCGCGATGCCCTCTCTGCACTTCGCCACATCCGTGATGGCTGCGCTCCTTCTCGCCGAGGTGGGGCCGGTGGCGGGCACGCTCGGATTCGGCTACGCGGCGACGCTCGGCTTCTCGCTCGTGTACCTCGGTGAGCACTACGCCGTCGATCTGCTCGCGGGGGCCGCGCTGACGGTCGCGGTGCGCCGGCTCGGGCCGCGCGCGGGGCCGGCGCTCGCGCGCGTGGGGCGTGCGATCGCGGCACTGGAGGAGATGGCCCACGAGACGGCCTGAGGAGAGGGGGTGAGCACGATCAACACGGAGTGCGGCGACCGGCGCGAGGCAGTGGGGAAGGTCGAAGAGGAGGAGGAGCCCGGCTCACGCGTGGCGGCGCTCACCGGCGAGGAGGAGATGCCGCGCGTGCTGCTCACACGCCGGCAGATCGTCGCGTTCGCGGTGTTCGCCCTGCTGGTCGTCGGCTTCCTGTACTTCGTGCTGCCGAACCTCACCGGCGTGGGCAAGACGGTGCACCACATCGAGGGCGGCGACAAGTGGTGGATCGCCGTCGGCGTGATCCTGGAGCTGCTGTCGTTCGCCGGCTACGTTGTCCTGTTCCGCTCGGTGTTCGTCGTGAATGCCCAGCCGCCCGGGCGCATCGGCTGGCGGGAGAGCTATCAGGTCACGATGGCCGGTCTCGTCGCCACGCGGCTGTTCGCCGCCGCCGGCGCCGGCGGCGTGGCGCTGACGGCCTGGGCGCTGCGCCGCTCCGGCATGGAACCAAGACTGGTGGCCTGCCGGATGGTCGCTTTCATCGTGCTGCTGTACGTGATCTATGCGGGCTCGCTGCTGATCGACGGGATCGGGCTGGGGACGGGACTGTTCCCCGGCGGTGGCTCGTTCGCGATCACGATCGTCCCGGCGATCGTCGCCGCCGTGCTGTTCGCCGTGGCCGGCGCGATGTCGCTGCTGCCCGGTGACGTCGAGCGGCGCCTGGCGCGGTGGGCGTCAGGCTCGGGTCGCCTCGAGCACTGGGTTGCGCGCGCCGCCACCGTGCCGGCGCTCGCGGCCAGCGGCGTGCGCACCGCGATCGAGCTGATCCGCTCGCGCGACGCCGGGCTGTTGGGCGCGCCCGCGTGGTGGGGCTTTGACATCGCCGTCCTGTGGGCGATGTTCCACGCGTTCGGGTCCCCGCCGCCGTTCACCGTCATCTGGATGGCGTACTTCGTGGGCATGCTCGGCAACCTGCTGCCGCTCCCCGGAGGCCTGGGGGGCGTCGAGGGCGGCATGATCGGCGCGTTCGCGGCGTTCGGGGTCGACTTCAACCTGTCGGTGCTCGCGGTGCTCTCCTACCGCGCCATCTCCTTCTGGCTGCCGACCTTGCCGGGTGTGGTGGCCTACTTCCAGTTGCGGCGCACCGTCGCACGCTGGAGGGACGAGCAGGGCGCCTCCTCCGCGGGCGGAGCGCTCGCCGGATCGAGCGCCGCCGCCAGCGCGCTGCAGAGCTCATGAGCCGTGCGCAAGGCCGGAGCGTCTTGTTATACTTTACAAAGTAAAGCGACCCCGAGAGGGTCGCATCGGCAGCGATCGGGAGAGTAGATGAGCGACGTCGAGAACGTGATCATCGTCGGCAGCGGCCCGGCCGGGTACACGGCGGCGCTGTACACAGCGCGCGCCAACCTGCGCCCGCTGGTGATAGAGGGCTTTGCCTGGGGCGGCCTGCTGCAGCAGACGACCGACGTGGAGAACTACCCGGGCTTTCCAGACGGCGTGATGGGACCCGAGATGATGCAGAGGTTCCGCGACCAGGCCGAGCGCTTCGGCGCGCGACTGGTCACAGACCAGGCCGATCGCGTCGAGCTGGCCAGCGAGCCCGGCGGCGTGCACAGCGTGTGGGTCGGCGACACCGAGCATCGCGCGCGCACGGTCGTGCTGGCGATGGGCGCCGAGCACAAGAAGCTCGGCGTGGTGGGCGAGGAGGATCTCGCCGGGCGCGGAGTCAGCTACTGCGCCACCTGCGACGCCGCGTTCTTCCGCGACGCGCAGACGATCATCGTCGGCGGCGGCGACTCCGCGATGGAGGAGGCTATCTTCCTGTCGAAGTTCGCCTCCAAGGTCGCCGTCGTGCACCGTCGCGACGAGTTCCGCGCTTCGAAGATCATGCTCGAGCGCGCTCGAGCGCAGTCGAACATCGAGTTCATCACGCCGTACACCGTCAAGGAGCTCGTCGCCGCCGAGCACGGCACGCTCGGCCACGCGACGCTCACGAACACCGAGACCGGCGAGGAGCGCGAGATCCCCGTGTCCGGAGTGTTCATCGCGGTCGGCCACCAGCCGCAGTCGGCGCTGGTGCGCGGGCAGGTGGACGTCGACGAGAACGGCTATGTCGTCACAGAGGGCAAGTCCACCCGCACGAAGCTCCCCGGAGTGTTCGCCGCGGGGGATCTCGTCGATCACACCTACCGCCAGGCGATCACCGCCGCCGGCTCCGGCTGTCAGGCGGCGCTCGACGCCGAGTGGTACCTGCGCGACACCCCCGGCATACCCGTGCCCGAGGGCATGCCCATCGGCGACCCCGCCGAAGCGCAGTGGGCGCCGGCCGCCGAGCCCGCTTCCTAGAGAGCGCCCTCGAGCTCCAGTAGATACTGCTTGCGCTCCAGGCCGCCGCCGTAGCCGCCGAGCGCTCCGCCGGTGCGCAGCACGCGGTGGCAGGGGATCACGATCGGGATCGGGTTCGAGCCCAGGGCGTTGCCCGCCGCGCGCGAGCCGCGCGGGCTGCCCGCGTCGGCGGCCACCTCCGCATAGCTGAGCACGCCGCCGTAGGGGATCTCGGAGGTGACCCGCAGAACGCGGCGTCCGAACGGGCCGATCAGCGTCCAGTCCAGCGGCAGCTCGAAGCTGCGCCTGCGCCCGCTGAAGTACTCGTCCAGCTCGCGCCGCAACGGCTCAAGCGGCGCAGAGGCCTCGACGATCCGCGGCGAGATCCGCCGGGCGAGCCGCTCCAGCACCGAGTCGACGTCCTCCTCCGGAAACGCCAGGCGCACGAGACCGCGACCGGTGACCGCGAGCAGCAGCGCGCCGAACGGCGAGTCGACGGGTGCGTACGTCACGTCCGCCAGGCCCTCCGCGGCGATGCGCGCGCTCACGCGCTGGGCCGCTGCCGCCGCGCGCGTGCTCGCCGCGGCGGCGGCGCCGCCCGACGCCAACGCTGCCCGCCGGTCGTGCCCGACGTGCTCGGCAGGCGCTCCACGGCGAAGCGCGTCCTCGAGCGTCGTGTCGCGGTCCTCGGCGCTTCTGGTCTGGCCCTTCGTGCGAGCGCTCATGCGCTGACCACCTTTCTCAACTTGAGCAGTCCCTCGTGTAGCGAACGCCGCGCCGCCTCCTCCGAGCAGCCGATCGCGGCCGCGATATCGCGGTGGGGCAGGTCGGCGACGTAGCGCAACATGACGGCCGAGCGCTGGCGCGCGGGGAGCTCTTCGACGGCGCTCCACAGCGCCGCGTCAGGTGCCGGCGGGGAGGTTGCCCCGCGACCGTCGAGCGCCGCGACATCCTCGACCGGCAGCGCTCGCCGCGCGCGTGCCCGGTGCGCGTCCAGCGACTTGCGGTGGGCGATCGTCAGCACCCACGCGCGCAGGTTGGAGTCGGCGCGCAGGCGCGGGTAGGCGCGCAGCGCCGCGATGAACGTCTCCTGGAAGCAGTCCTCGGCCTCGCTCGCCCCGACCGAGGAGACCAGGAAACGCCACACGGCGTCGCGGTGCGTGTCCAGGAAGCGCTGAAAGGGGGGCGGCCCGCTGCTCACACTGGTCAAACGCGAGTCGTCACGAAAACGTGAGCCCGGCTCCAGCGAGGCGGCGCAGCGCCGGCGCGGGCCGGTAGCGCTCCTCGCGGTACTCATCGCACAGCGCCACCAGCACCGCGAGCACGTGATCCAGCCCGATCGCATCCGCCCACTCGAACGGGCCGCGCGGGTGGCTCAGCCCGAGCACCATGCCGGTGTCGATGTCCCGCGCGCTGCCAACCGCTTCGCCGAGCGCGAACGCCGACTCGTTGATCACCTGGCAGACGATCCTGCCCAGCACCAGCCCCGGCGCGTCGCCGACCCACGCGACGTGCTTGCCGAGCGCCCCGAAGAAGCGCTCCGCGCGCGCCGCCGCAACCGGCGATGAGCTCTCGCTGCGTGTCAGCTCGACCATCCCCGAGCGCGCCAGCGGCGGCAGCACATGGAAGCCGACCGCGCTGCCGCCCGGGTCCAGCGTGCCCAGCGACCCCCGCGCGCACAGCACCACGTGCGCGCCGCCCTGGGGCTGGGACGCCGTTCCGCGGCGGTCCGGCAGGCCATCCCGGGCGGTGGCCGCTCCCGCCCCCGGACCGGGCGCGGGAGCGGCGTCGCAGTCGAGCACCAACGCCGGCAGCACACCGCCCGTGGGCGCGTGCGGCGAGCGCACCTCGTAGCCGGCCGCGCTCGCGGCGTCGCGCAGTTCGTCCGCGAGCACGCCCGCTCCCGAGATCACCACCACGCCCTCCCCATGCCCGGGTGGCACGTCCTGCGCCGGCGCGGGGTCCGCCGGTCGGTGCTCGCCGGCGCTCTCGCCGTAGTCGTAGTAGCCGCGCCCGCTCTTGCGACCGTACAGGCCCGCCGCCACATAGCGCGCGGCGATCATCGACGGCCGCCAACGCGGCTCCCCGAAGCCCTGCTCGTAGAAGCTCTTGGAGATCTCAAAGCCCGTGTCCACGCCCACCAGGTCCATCAGCTCGAACGGGCCCATGCGAAAGCCGCCCTCCATGCGGCAGATGCGGTCGATCGTCTCGACGTCTGAGATCTGCTCCTGCAGCAGCCGCAGCGCCTCCAGGCCGAACGGGCGGTTGCAGCGGTTGACGATGAAGCCCGGCCCGTCCTTGGCCACGATCACCGTCTTGCCCATCGCCTCGCCCGTCGCGTGCGCCAGCGCGAGCGCCTGCGGCGAGGACTCGACCCCCGCGATCACCTCCAGCAGGCCCATCAGCGGCGCCGGGTTGAAGAAGTGCATCCCCACCACGCGCTCCGGGTGGCTCGCTCCCGTCGCGATCGCCGTCACCAGCAGCGACGAGGTGTTCGTCGCAAGCACGCACCGCTCGCTCACGATCTCCGACAGCTTCGCGTACAGCTCGTGCTTGAGATCCAGACGCTCGGGCGCCGCCTCGATCACCAGCTCGCAGTCCGCGAACGCCGCCATGTCCTGCACCGGCTCCAGGCTCTCCGCCGCGTTGCGCGCCTGCTCCTCGCTCAACTTGCCCTTGGCCGCTTCCTTCGCCAGGCCGTCCCGCGCGCCCTGCGTGCCCCTGGCCAGCGCCTCCGCGATCGGGTCGTGAAGCAGCGTGCGCGCCCCCGAACGAGCCGCCAGTTGCGCGATGCCCGAGCCCATCGTGCCGGCCCCCAGCACGCCGATCACGCTCGCCGGCCGACCCATCGAGCCGGCGGAGCCGGCCTTCTCATCCTGCTTTAGCCGCACCTGATCTGACATGCGATTCGGTCCCGTGCCGCCCGCCTAGGCGGGCACCAGCGCGTTGATGCCGGTCAGCGCGCGTCCGATCAGCATCTGCTGGATCTGCGAGGTGCCCTCGTAGATCGTCGTCACGCGCGCGTCGCGGAAGTAGCGCTCGACCGGGTGGTCGTCGACGTAGCCGGCGCCGCCGTGCACCTGGATCGCGAGGTTCGCGCATTCCAGCGACGCTTCCGTCGCGTGGAGCTTCGCGATCGAGGTCTCCAGCGAGTTCGGGCGGCCCTTGTCCTTGAGGAAGCCCGCGCGCCACGCCAGCATCCGCGAGGCGTCGGTTTTGAGCACCATTTCGGCGATCATCGCCTGCACCAGCTGGAAGCTCGCGATCGGTTTGCCGAACTGCTCGCGCTCCTTGGAGTACTTGACCGACTCATCCACGCATCCCTGGCAGATGCCCACCGCGCCGCACGCCACCGAGTAGCGCCCCGACTCGAGGTTCGACAGCGCGACTTTGAAGCCGTCGCCCACGTTGCCGAGCATCTGCTCGTCTGACACCTCGACGTCTTCCAGCGAGATCGACGCCGTGTCCGAGCCGTGCAGGCCCATCTTGTGCTCGATCGTCTGCGTCGTGAATCCAGGGTGCTCGGTGTCCACCATGAAGCAAGCGATCCCCTTGTATCCCAGCGCAGGGTCCGTCTGCGCGAAGATCAGCGCGAGCTTCGCGTAGCTGGCCATCGAGATCCACATCTTCGCGCCGTTGATCACCCAGCCCGAGTCCGTCTTGGTGGCGCGTGTCTTCTGGTTGGCGGCGTCCGAGCCCGTGTCGGGCTCGGTCAGCC
>Ga0187890_10000291_pt1 | contig 35502 bp, 28 predicted proteins | sample June2016WEW_21_1_FD_133005 | JGI IMG/M metagenome (GOLD analysis project Ga0187890, IMG submission 133005) | Peatland microbial communities from SPRUCE experiment site at the Marcell Experimental Forest, Minnesota, USA - June2016WEW_21_10 | ecosystem: Environmental > Terrestrial > Soil >... | reverse complement strand
GCCGGTTCCTCTGCCGGCGGGACTTGGCATATTGCTCGCACACGGCGTTGATGGTGCCCGCATGCAGGGCCAGCTCCTTGCTGCTCCCCGCAGTCAAGCGATTCAGATCAAAACCGCTCGGCCGGCGCTTGTTCCACTTCAGGGCCTGCTGTTGAGTATCGTTGCAGAAATTCCAGACGAGATTGCAGGCGCGAGCCTGGCTATTAAGCAGTCCGGTCAGCGACTTGATGCGGTATCGATACACCAGCAACATGGGCGAAAGCTAATGCCTGCACAGACATCCGGCAAGCCCCTAAAACTGACGGAAACGTCCATTTTCGGGAACAGCAAATCCCCACCCCAGGAGAGGCACTTCCTCCCCGGCGCAAGCGCCGAGGTCTCCGTGCCGCAAAAGCGATGAAAAGCACCGAGGCCGGAGACGTCAAGGCCGATCGCCGGCAAGCCGCACTCGATTATCACGAGTTTCCGACGCACGGCAAGATTTCCGTCGCCCCTACCAAGCAGCTGGTCACACAGAGCGATCTCGCGCTCGCGTATTCGCCCGGCGTGGCAGCGGCCTGCGAGGCGATCGTCGCGGACCCGTCGAGCGCGTTCCGCTACACCGCGCGCGGCAATCTGGTGGGGGTCATCAGCAACGGTACAGCCGTGCTCGGGCTCGGCGCCATCGGTCCCCTGGCGGCCAAGCCGGTGATGGAAGGCAAGGCCGTGCTGTTCAAGAAATTTGCCGGCATCGACGTATTCGACATCGAGGTCGACCAGTCCGATCCGTTCAAGCTGATCGAGGTCGTGGCGGCGCTCGAGCCGACGTTCGGCGCGATCAACCTGGAAGACATCAAGGCGCCGGAATGCTTCATCGTGGAGCGCGAGTTGCGCAAGCGCATGAGGATTCCCGTCTTCCACGACGACCAGCACGGCACCGCAATCACGGTCGGTGCTGCAGTGCTCAACGGTCTCACCGTGTGCAACAAGAAAATGGGCGAGGTCAAGCTGGTCGTGAGCGGAGCGGGCGCCGCCGCGCTCGCGTGCGTCAACTTGCTGCTCGATCTCGGCCTGAAGCACGAGAACATTTGGCTGACCGATCTTGCGGGCGTCGTCTACGAAGGTCGGCGCGAGCTGATGGATCCCGAGAAGGCCCGCTTCACCCAAAGGACCGAGGCGCGCACGCTCGACGAAGTGATCGGCGGGGCGGACGTGTTCTTGGGTCTATCGGCGGGCGGTGTGCTCAGCCCGGCCATGGTGCAAAAGATGGCGCCGAGGCCCCTGATCCTGGCACTCGCCAATCCGACCCCCGAGATCCTGCCCGAGGAGGCGCTGGCGGCACGCCCCGACGCCGTGCTTGCCACCGGACGCAGCGACTACCCGAACCAGGTCAACAATGTGCTGTGCTTTCCGTTCATCTTTCGAGGCGCGCTCGACGTGGGGGCGACCACGATCACGCGCGCCATGGAGATCGCCGCCGTGCATGCGCTCGCCGTGCTCGCCCGCCAGGAGCAAAGCGACATTGTGGCGGCCGCCTACGGCGGCATGGAGGATCTGAGTTTCGGGCCGGGATATCTCATTCCGAAGCCCTTCGATCCGCGCCTGATCGTCAAGATCGCTCCGGCGGTCGCCCGGGCGGCGATGGAGTCGGGTGTCGCCACCCGGCCGATCGCCGATCTCGACGCGTATGGGCGTCAACTCGAGCAGTTCGTCTATCACAGCGGCACGCTGATGGCGCCGATATTTGCAGCCGCCCGCAAGATCCCGCCCGATCGCAGCCGCATCGTGTACGCCGAAGGCGAGGATGAGCGCGTACTGCGGGCGGCACAGATCGTCGTCGACGAGCGGCTGGCCAGACCCATTCTCGTGGGGCGCCCGGCGGTAATCGAGCGGGCCATCGCACGCCACTGCCTGCGGCTTCGCGTGGGCGAGCACGTCACGGTGGTCAATCCGGAACACGATTCTCGCTATCGCGAGTACTGGCAGGAGTACCACCGACTCACGCGGCGCAGCGGGGTCACCGAGCAATACGCCAAGCTGGAAATGCGCCGCCGGACCACGCTCATCGGCGCCATGCTGTTGCGCAAAGGTGAGGCGGACGGATTGATTTGCGGAATGATCTCGACCACGGCGCGGCACTTGAAGTACATCGACCGAGTCATCGGGCGCCGCCCCGGTGTGCACGTATACGGGGCCATGTCGGGGCTCATCCTGCCCGGACGACAGCTGTTCCTGGTCGATACCCACGTCAATCTGGATCCGAACGCCGATCAGCTCACGGAAATCACCCAGCTCGCCGCCGAGCAACTGCGCGCGTTCGGTCTCGCACCGAAGGTGGCGTTGCTCTCACACTCGAATTTTGGATCGAGCGATGCCCCTTCGGCGCTCAAGATGCGCGCCGTGCTCGCTCTATTGAGCGCGTGCATGCCGGAGCTGGAGGTGGACGGGGAGATGCATGGTGATTGCGCGCTCGATGAGGCGATACGCAAGTCGGTGTTGCCCGACTCGACGCTCGAAGGCAGCGCCAATCTGGTCGTCTGCCCGAATCTCGACAGTGCGAGCATCGCCTACAATCTGCTCAAGTCTGCCGCGGGCAACAACGTCGCGATCGGACCGATCCTGCTCGGCTGTGCCGCGCCGGTGTATGTCTTGACGCCCGCGGCCACCGTACGGCGTATCGTCAACATGTCGGCGCTCTGCGTGGTCGAGGCGAGCCGCGCCGCGAGCCGCACCTCGAGCGGTGCCGCACTGGGTTAGCGGGCGAAGAGCCCGTCGGGTCGCGGGCTGTCGATGGCGTCCGCGGCGAGTGCGAGCGCGCCGAGCGCACCCGCGCGCGAGCCGAGACCGGGACTCGTCACATAATCATTGATGCCGACGTCGAGCGCCTCGTTGAGCACGTAGCCGTTCAGACTCGAGACGAGCTCACGGCGCAAGCGGACCAGGAGCTCGGGACGCGCCTCGATCACGCCGCCGCCCATGATTATTCGTCGCGGCGCCGTCGCGAGAACCAACGTGTGCAAGAGCTGGGCGAGTGCATGAACGACGGTGTGCCAGACCGCATCGGTCGGCGCTACCAGATGCGCGGGAGCGCCCGCGCGCGCGGCAATGGCCGGTCCGGACGCGAGTCCCTCCACACAATCGCCATGAAAGCTGCACACCCCCGGCCAGGTGTCGCCGGCGCGACGGGCGACTCGAATGTGGCCGAGCTCGGGGTGCAAGAATCCATGTATGAGAGCACCGTGCGCAAACAATCCGACGCCCACGCCGGTGCCGACGGTCACATAGGCGAAGTCCTCGAGCGCTTGCGCCGCGCCCCATCGGCCTTCGGCGAGGGCCGCTCCGTTCACATCGGTGTCGAACCCGACGGGAATGGACAGATGCGCGAGGCGTGGCACGAGCGGCGTGTCGCGCCAGCCGGGTTTGGGTGTCGATGTGATCCATCCATAGCGCGGCGAGGTCGGGCATCGGTCGATGGGCCCGAAAGAGGCTACACCGAGTGCGCGGATGGATCCATGCGCTTCGATGCCGCGATTCAATTCGGCCTCGAGGCGCGCGACAGTGGCCGCCGGGTCCGCGCCCGTGGGGATCGTCGCATGCATCCGGACATCGTCAGGGCCGGTGCCGATGAGGCAGGAGCATTTGGTGCCGCCCAGCTCGAGCCCGCCGAGGAGCGGTCGCGATTCGAATGGGACGTCTACCGAGGCCATAAGGCGAGTGTAACCGAGCGCCGCCCCGCGTCGGGGGACTCGTGCGTCGCGGCGCGAAACTCGTGCGCCGCGCGTGACGGTTCGGTTATCGTAATGCCGTGACTCCCAGCATCGATCTGCGCAGCGACACCGTGACCCGCCCGACACCGGCGATGCGCGCCGCCATGGCGGCCGCCGAAGTCGGCGATGACGTCTACGGGGATGATCCTACGGTGAACCGGCTGCAGTCGGTGCTGGCCGAGCGCTTCGGCTTTCCGAGCGGGCTCTTCTTTCCGACTGGGACGCAGAGCAATCTGGCGGCCCTCATGTCGCACTGTGGCCGCGGCGATGAGTATCTGGTCGGGCAGGACGCTCACACGTACCGCTACGAGCAGGGCGGTGCCGCGGTCCTTGGCAGCATTCAACCGCAGCCCCTCGAGAACGAGCGGGACGGCAGCATCTCGATCGAGCGGATTGCGCGCGCCATCAAGCCGACGGATGTCCATTTCACACCGACGCGGCTCTTGGCCTTGGAAAACACCATGGGCGGCCGGGTGCTGTCCCCCACGTACCTCGCCGCGGCGACCGATTTCGTGCACGCTCGCGGGCTCTCCACCCATCTCGACGGAGCGCGGCTCTTCAACGCCATCGTGAAGTTGGGCAGCGCCGAGCGGGCGGCCGTTGCCGGCTTTGATTCGGTTTCCATTTGCCTCTCGAAGGGTCTGGGCGCGCCCGCGGGGTCGGTGTTGCTCGGCTCGCGGGAGCTCATCGATGCCGCCCGTCGTTGGCGCAAGGCGCTCGGCGGCGGCATGCGCCAGTCCGGCGTGCTGGCTGCCGCGGGCTTATATGCGCTCGAGCATCATGTGAGCCGCCTCGCGGAGGATCACGAGAACGCCGAATACTTGGCGGTCGGGCTTCGCAAGTTGGGTCTCGCCGTCGAGCCGCCCCAGACGAACATCGTGTTCGTGGACATTCCCACCGAGGAGGTGAGTGGGCTGCGGGCTCACCTGGCCGAGCGTGGCATTCTAGCCTCGATCGCGCCGCTCACGCGCCTCGCGACGCATCTGGACGTGCCGTTCGGCAAGATCGAGGCCGTGCTGCGGGCATTCCGGGAGTACCCCGGCTGGTCGCGCTCCCTCGGGGCAAGCTAGTAGGGCTCACGCAGCCGAGCGTGACGGCGGGCGCGTTCCAGATCACGCGCCGTATCCACATCGAATGCCGCGGAGTCGAGTTTCACCAGCGCGATATCCTGCGCAGGTAATTGCCGTATCAGAGCCTTTAGCCCGACGTCACCCGCGATGCCGAGCGCGCTCGGAAACAGCCGTCGGGGCAGGATGAGCGGCGCCGCGGCCTGCGCGGCGATGTGGCCGGCGGCGACCCGCCGAGCCGCGACCCGCCGCCTCGCACCGCGCCACCGTGCGATCAGCCGCGCAATCTCGCGCTGTTCGAGATAGGGCAAGTCCACGGGCACCAGCAGTACCGCCGCCTCGTAACGAGCATGTCGCAGTCCGCGGCGCACCGAACTCGACAGTCCGTCGCCGCGGCGCGGATTGGCGACGAATGTCGACCGGTGACCTCGCAGCTCGGCGCGCAGACGGGATGCCCGGGGGGGAACCACGACGATGATGGGCGCCGTCGCGAAAGGCGCCAGCACGCGCAGCGTCCTCTCGATGAGGCTTTTGCCCCGCACGCGAGCCAGGGCCTTCGACTTGCCCATGCGGGTGGAGAAACCCGCGGCGAGCACAACCACACGCGGCGTCGGCAGCCCCGTCGGTTTCGTTGATATCATGGCGCCATGCCCACGCACTCCACCCTACAGCGCAAGCCCTTCTGGGCACCGGTCGGGCTCGTGGCGGCGTCTGCGCTGGCCGCTGCGCTCATCATGGCGCTGCTGGCGTGGCTCCTCGTGACGGCAAAGTCAACGACGGTCATCGTGGTGAGGGAGGTGGAGATGACATCGAGCGGGGGAGCGGACCCGGCGCTCAGCCCCGCGGGGCAGTCACGCGCGGAACTGCTTGCCCGCATGTTCGGCGACGCCCAGCTCAAGAACCACGTCGACGCCATTTATGTCTCGCCCACGGTCGGCACGCGGGCGACCGCGCAGCCGTTGGCGGCGCGCCTCGGGACGACACCGATCGTCGTCCCGCAGGATGACCCGCGCGCCTTGGCGCGTCGCGTGCTGCGGGAGCACCGTGGCGGCCGGATCCTGGTGGTGGCGCACGGCAACGCGGCGCGCGATTTGGCTGCCGCGCTGAGCGGCGTTTCGGACATTCCATCCGTGCTCCCGACGGATTTCGGGACACTGTACATCGTCACGGTTCCGCGCATCGGCCGGGCCAATCTGCTGAGCGTGGATTACTGACCCGTTTCAGCTGCTCGCGGCGCGCAGCATGATCGCTTTCTGCACGAATTCCATGTGCCGCCCGATGCGCACGTCGGCCAGCACCGCGTCACGAACCCTACGGCTGGCGTCGATGAGATAGCTGGCGCGACGGACGCCAATGCCCAGGGGCCCGTTGAGGCCGTACATCTTGATGACGGTCTTGTTCTCATCCGACAAAAGGTCGAACGGCAGCCCGTGCTTTTCCCGAAACCTGAGGTGCGATGCGGGCGACTGCGGACTTATTCCGACGACGTGCAATCCGGCTTTCTGGATCTCGGCATGCAGGTCCCGCAGCATGCAGGCCTGGCGGGTACAGCCGGGGGTAAAATCCGCGGGGTAGAAGTACAGAACGATGGCGCCGGCGCTCAGCAGCTGAGTGAGCGATCGATCGGTGCCAGACTGATCCGGAAGGGTGAATTCCGGTGCGCGCTCGCCCGCTTTTAGCATTGGTTATGGCCTCTTCGCTATATCCTAGCTAAGTTCATCACGGATTGGCGATACTTTGGCTTGCCGCGTCTTTGCTGCTAGTATTCGGAGCCCTTCTACGGGGGAGTAGCTCAGTTGGGAGAGCGTCGCGTTCGCAATGCGAAGGTCGAGGGTTCGATCCCCTTCTCCTCCACCACCCCTAGAGGCCGGTGTCTCTCGACTCCGGCCCATCTTTGCCTCGGTAGCTCAGTGGATAGAGCGAGTGCCTCCTAAGCGCTAGGTCGCCGGTTCGATTCCGGCCCGGGGCACTTCCTGGCCCGTGCCAGATCACCACCGCTATTGCGGCGTTACGCGCCGCGGCCCCGGCGCGGATCTGCGCTATCCTCGTAGCCAGGGAGGCTAAAGAATTGCGACATGTCACCACAGGGCTCGGCATCGTGCTCGCATGCCTGGCTGGGTGCGGCGGTCTCGAGCTCAATCCGTTGGTGAACGAGCCGCGCACCGTCCGTCTAGAGCAGGATCGGTCGAAGACACTGACCGTCGTTCACGAGATGGTCTGGAGCGACAAGTCCCATGCCACCCGCGAAATCCGCTTCCCCGCGGGGACGTATTCGCTCGAGGCCGAGGATGCCGACTACTGGTATATGCGCAGCCCCGCACCCCTCGTTCTGCGCGAGTTCAAGAAGGGCATGCAGACCGAGAGCCGCAACATCCGCGGGGGTATCGCGATCGGCAAGTACACCACTCGGTCGGTGCCGGCCGCCGGCTATATCGATGGCCAGGAGTCCTCGCGCATCCTGATCTGGAAGCTCGGCAAGGATTTCTTGAGCCGCGAAGGCAAGGATTGGCGAAAGTCCTCATGACCCCCGATTCGTCCGTCCAAATGCTCTCGAGCATACCGCCGAGCTTGAGAAGTCCTCGCGCCCTCGTATTCTGGGCGGCGGTCCTGCTCACCGGTATCGGCGCCGGCGTCGCTGCTGCCCTGTTGACGAACCTACTGTTCGCGGTTCAGCACCTGTGCTGGCCGGGACCGCACTTGCTGGATGCCGCCCGGCAGAAAGATGCGACATATCACCTCATCGTTTTGCTGGCGGCCGGCGCGATGACGGCCGCAGGGCAGGTGCTCGTGCGTCGCCTGGCGGCGGGCAACAGTATCGACATTACCGAGGCCATCACGCGATTCGCCGGACGCCTGCCCGCGCTGCGCACGCTCGTGACGGCGACGCTGTCGGTGGTGGTCGTGGGCATGGGCGCTTCCCTCGGACGCGAGGGTGCGCCCAAGCAGGCGGGCGCGGTGATCGCCAATGCCCTCGCGGATCGCACCGCCTTGACGGACGAGGAGCGCCGCCTGTTGGTGGCGTGCGGCGCGGGTGCCGGCATGGCGGCGGCCTACGGTGTGCCGCTCGGTGGCGCATTGTTCGCCGTCGAGGTGCTGCGCGGCGTGCTTGCGCTGCGGCTGATTCTACCGGCGCTGCTCGCCGCGGCGTGCGCCACCGGTGTCGCGTGGCTGCTTGCCATGCCCAACGAGCCGACCTATCCGATTCCCTCGTATTCGCTATCGGCGTCCGTGATCTGCTGGTCGGCCGTGGCCGGCCCGATCATCGGAGTGTTCTCGGTGGGCTTCGTGCGCAGCATCGCCTGGGCGGATCGAAACAAGCCGCAAGGCACGCTGCGGCTGCTCGCGCCGCTCGGCGCGCTCAGCGTGGTCGGAGCGCTGTCGATTCCTTTTCCGCAAGTGCTCGGCAACGGCAAGGACATTGCGGCGCTCGCCTTCACCGGCCAAGTCGCCGTTCCGTTGCTGCTCGCGCTGCTGGTGGTGCGGCCCTTCGCGACCGTGCTGTGTCTCGGAAGCGGCGTGCCGGGAGGGCTCTTCACGCCTTCGCTCGCGACCGGCGCACTGCTCGGAGGCGCGCTGGGAAGCGCCTGGTCCCTGATCTGGCCGGGCGTGCCACCGGGACTCTACGCCATCATCGGCGCCGCGGCCGTGCTCGCGGCGACCACTCACGGGCCGGTGTCCTCGATCGTCCTGGTCATGGAACTCACGGGCCGTGACCGCTCGTTCATCCTGCCCGTGCTCATAGCGGTGGTCACCGCCACCGTCGTGGCGCGGACCCTCGACGAGCGCTCGATCTACGACGCGCGGTTCACCGAGCGGCAGATGCAGGCCAGGCAGAAGGCGCGGGAACCCTCTCCGCAGTAAAGTTGCAGACATGCGTGTGCTCGTCGTCGAGGATGACCGGATGATCGCCAAGGGCCTGCACACCGCGCTCAAGCAGGACGGCTATGCGGTCGACGGCGTGAGCGATGGCGCGAGCGCGGCCGCCGCGCTGCGCGCTTCGCGATTCGATCTCGTGCTCCTCGATCTTGGTTTGCCCGAGCGCGACGGCCTCGAGGTGCTGCGCGAGCTGCGTTCGCGGGGAGATGCGACACCGGTGATCATCCTCACCGCACGCGACGACGTTCAGAATCGCATCCAGGGACTCGACGCGGGCGCGGACGACTACATCGTCAAGCCGTTCGATCTCGACGAGGTCGCGGCGCGCATGCGTTCGGTGCTGCGCCGAGCGGCCGGACGCGGCGAGCCTCACATCCGTCATCGTGGCATCACGCTCGATCCGGTGTCGCACGCCGTCGAGCGCGACGGCGTGCCGGTCGTCCTGTCGGCCCACGAGTTTGCCGTCCTCGAAGCCCTGATGCAGCGCCCCGGCACGGTGCTGTCGCGCGCGCAGCTCGAGGACCGGCTATACGGTTGGTCCGACGGCATCGAGAGCAATGCCATCGAGGTGTACGTGCACGGATTGCGGCGTAAGCTCGGGACCGATGCGATCCGCACGTTGCGAGGCGTGGGCTACTTCGTGCCGAAAGAATAGATGACCTCCGTCCGCACCCGATTGTTGATGGCGCTGCTCGCCGTGGTGATCGCGACTTCGCTGCTCGCCGGGCTGCTCACGTACCGGCGCGTCTTTGCGGAGACCTCGACTCTGTTCGACTATCAATTGCGGCAGATGGCATTGTCCCTGCGCAGCCAAATCCCCATGGCGCCGCGTCTCGAGCTGCCGCCGGATCAGGCCGATGCGGATTTCGTGATCCAGATCTGGGACCCCTACGGGACGCGCGTTTACTTCTCGCGTCCGGGCCTGCCGCTCATCAACGCCACGACCCTGGGGTACGCGGATGTGCGCGTGAGCGGCGAAGCGTGGCGCACCTACGGCCTGCAAACGCTCGAGGGAGTGATCCAGATTGCGCAACCGCTGCGCGTCCGGGAGGCGTTCGCGCGCGGCGCGGCATTGCGGGCGGTGATACCGCTGCTGCTGCTCTTGCCGATCTTGGGCGCGGCCATCGTCGGGGTGGTTGGGAGCGGGCTCGCGCCGTTGCGGCGTCTCGCAAACGAAGTGCAGCGGCGCGACGTGCATAGCTTGACGCCCGTCGCGACGGAACGGTTGCCGCAAGAAGTTGCGCCGCTGGTCGACGCACTCAATCGACTGCTGCAGCGGCTGCACGCGGCATTTCAGGCGCAGCGCGCATTCGTGGCGGATGCGGCGCACGAGCTGCGCTCGCCGTTGACCGCCGTGCGTTTGGAGCTGCAACTCCTCGACCGCGCGCCCGACGAAGAGGCCCGTCGCGAGGCGCGCGCCAATCTAGGCGCCGCCGTCGAGCGTGCGATTCACCTCGTCGAGCAGCTGCTCACCCTCGCGCGCAGCGATCCGCGCGAGGAGGCCGGCGCATGGTCGCGGATCCCGCTCGAACAAGCGGCCGCGAACGGAATTGCGGATGCGAATTCTCTCGCCCAGGCGCGCCGCATCGATCTCAGCCTCGAGGCCGAGCCCGCCTTTGTGCAGGGGGACCCCGAGGCGCTGCGCATCCTGGTGCGTAATCTCGTCGACAATGCGGTGCGCTATTCCCCCGAGGGAGGCCAGGTGCGGGTGAGCACTCACGATCGGGCTTCCGGGGCCGCCCTCGAGGTCGTCGATACAGGACCCGGGATTCCGCTGCCCGAACGCGAGCGTGCGTTCGACCGCTTCTATCGACGCTCGAATGCCCCCGCAGGCGGCAGCGGGCTCGGCCTCGCCATCGTCAAGGCCATAGCGGACCGTCACGGTGCGCAGATCCGCCTGGACGACGCCCCCGGCGGGGGCCTCAAGGTCATTGTGGCCTTTCCTCGGCCCGGCCTGCGCGACCCCGGCGCTTAAGGCTCGCTTAAGGAGGCAGGAGGAGGATGGCCGCAGGTGCCCGATAGCGGGCCTTTATTCCTTCAGGAGGATTTTCGATGAGATCTCCCATCAGATTCGTTGCCGGGGCAGCCGCGGGCGTTTTCGCCCTGGGCGCGGCCGCCGGCTATGTGGCGCCTTCCATTTTCCGGAGCGCACAGGCGGCGGACACCGCGGCGAGCGCTCCCACGGCGAGCGCCACCACCGCGGCAGCGCCCTCTGGGCCGATACCACTCGGCACGGCCCCTAATTATCGCGCGATCGTCGCGCAAAACCGCAGCTCGGTCGTCGGTGTCACGGTGGCGGGCGAGCTGAAGGTTGCCGAGCAGCAGCAGCCGTTCGGTAATTTCAATCCATTCGGCGACGACGACAACAACAATCCCTTCTCGCAGTTCTTCCGCCAACTGCCGCACCAGCACAGCAACCCGATGCCCATGCATGCGCAGGGCTCCGGTTTCATCGTGAGCTCCGACGGTCTGATCTTGACCAACGCGCACGTCGTGGACGGTGCGAAAGAGGTCACCGTCAAGCTGATGGACCATCGGGAATACAAGGCGAAGGTGCTCGGCACGGACAAGACCAGTGATATCGCGGTGCTGAAAATCGACGCTCACGGCCTGCCGGCGGTGCGTCTCGGTAACTCCGACCAGCTAGGCGTCGGCGACTACGTGCTCGCGATCGGTGCTCCGTTCGGTCTCGAGGAGACCGCCACGGCCGGCATCGTGAGCGCGACGGGCCGTTCGCTTCCGGGCGACGGCGCGGTGCCGTTCATTCAGACAGACGCGGCCGTCAATCCGGGCAACTCGGGCGGACCGCTGTTCGACTCGACGGGTGCCGTGGTCGGCATCAACTCGCAGATCTACACGAACTCGGGCGGCTATCAGGGCGTCTCGTTCGCCATTCCCATAAACCTCGCGCAAGGCGTCGAGCAGCAGATCGTGAAGACCGGCAGGGTCGAGCACGGCCGGCTCGGCGTGGAGATCCAGAACGTCAATCAGTCGCTCGCGGAGTCCTTCAAGCTGAGTTCGCCGGAAGGCGCGTTGGTCGCACAGGTCGTGCCGGATAGCGCGGCCGCTCGGGCGGGTATCAAGCCGGGAGACGTGATCCTCAAGTTCAACGGATCGCCGATCGCAGACTCCGGATCGCTCTCGGTGCGCGTGAATGCCACGGCGCCCGGCGAGAAGGCGACTCTCGACATCATGCGTGACGGCAAGCCGATGACCGTGAACGTGACCATCGGCTCGGCGGGCAATGCCACGGTGGCGAAGAACGGCGAAGCGGCGCCGGAAGGATCGCATCTCGGGATGAAGCTGCGTCCGCTCACGCCGGATGAGCGCAACCAGGCGGGCGTCTCGGGTGGCTTGGTTGTCGAGGAATCGAGCGGTCGAGCGGCCGAGGCGGGCATCCAGGAAGGCGACGTGGTGCTGTCGGTCAACGGCACGCCGGTGAACAGCGTCGAGCAGCTGCGCGGTCTCGTGCACGGCCACGACAATCAGGTGGCGCTGCTCATTCAGCGCGGCGAGACGCGTATTTTCGTCCCGGTCGGCTTGGGCTAAGCGCTTCGCCGATCCCTGGGGTTCCTGTCCGCGTGCCGGCCTGCAGTCACAAGACTGCAGGCCGGCCCTCTTTTCGGCTATAACATCGGCGGATGAGGCTTCTCGCCACTTTCGCGCTCATTGCTTGTTGCTCATCGAGTTTCGCAGAGGAGCCCGCTCCCATCCAGCTTCCCCCGGCGCCGGGGCCGGCCACGGGGCTTGCCGATTCGGCGGCGCTGCGCGCCACCGTGTTCGGAACACCGCCGCAGGATATCGCGCCCCTTCCCCAATCCGTGCCCATGCTCGAGATGGATCTCGCGTTACCGTGGAGGCGGCCGGTCCCGCAGATCTTCTGGTTCGATAAGCGGCTGCGGGTGTGGCTTTCGGCCCAGAAAAGGCCGGCGCCCCTTGCCATCATCATTTCGGGCACCGGCAGCGATGCCAATACCTCGAAGCTCTCGGTGTTGCGCGCGGTATTGTACGGCGCCGGTTATCACGTCCTCACGATGCCCTCGCCGACGTTTCCGGGCTTCATCGTATCCGCCTCGAGCACGGGCATTGCGGGCGATCTCATGCAAGACGGCCACGATTTGTACGCGGCCATGGGCGAGATCATCGCACACTTGCCCAAAAAGACTCGAATCACCGATGTCCACGTCCTCGGCTATAGCCTCGGCGGAGCGAACGCGGCCTTCGTCAAGTCGATCGACGATGCCGAGCACAAGCTCCACATTCATCGTGCGGTGATGATCAATCCCCCCGTCAGTCTGTTCGCCACGATCGGCCGGCTCGACAAGCTCTACGCCGTCTCGCTCGGCAACGGCGACGCCGGCATCGAGCGTTTCTACCAGCAGCTCTACGCCGCGCTCGCCAATGCTTACCGCGCGAGCGGACGGGTCGAGCTCGACGAGGACTTCCTCTTGGGCGCCGCCGCCGCGGAGCTGAAGAGCGATGCACAGTTCTCCGCCGCCATTGCGTTGTCGTTTCGCATCGCGCTCTCGAATGTATTTCTCGCCGGGGACGTTTATTCGGGGGCGGGCGTGGTCATCGATCCCGCGCATCCGCCCAAGGTCGGTGATTCACTGGAGGAGACCGCGCGCATCCTGCGCGGCAAGACCTTTGCCGAGTACTTCACCCGCATCTTCGCGCCTTATTATCTCAAGCTGCGGCCGAGCGACACGGTCGACTCGCTCATCGCCGAGAATCGGCTCGACAGCATCGGTGAGCGGCTACGCTCGGACCCTGACTACTACTGCCTGACCAACAGCGACGATCTGATACTCGATAGAGCGGAGCTCGCGTGGCTCGAGAAGACGCTGGGTTCGCGTATCGCGGTCTACGACCACGGCGGGCATCTCGGTAATCTCGGCGACCGGCAACAGGCGGCGGACCTGCTCGCCATGCTGGACGGGCGATGGCAGGGAAGCCGCTGATGCGGGTCGGCATCGGCTGCGCAGTCGCGGTGCTCCTGCTCGCCGGATGCGCGACGCGCGAAGTCGAGTTCCACCACTGGCCGGCCGAAACACCGGCGGCCGACAACAAGGCCGACATCGCGCGCATGCAAGGACTGCAAGCCGCGGCCGCCGCGACGCTGGCTACTCCGCAGGGCGCCGAGCGGGCAGGGGGCGCGGCTGAACCGCCGCCGCCGCTCCTGAAGCCCGACGATGCGCCGTCTCTCAAAACCTACGATCCCTGGGCGCGCCTCAACCGCTTCACCTATCGATTCAACGCTCGCTTCGACGAGGCACTCTTTCTACCGGTAGCGAACGGGTATCGCCGCTTCGTGCCCGCACCGCTGCGCGGCGGCGTACACAGCTTCTTCGCCAACCTCTCCGAGGTTGACAGCGTCATCAATTACACGCTGCAGGGGCGCTTGCATAGAACGGTACGCAGCTTCGGCCGATTCGTGATCAACACGACGCTCGGGATCGGGGGATTGTTCGACATTGCGGGTAGGCTGAACATACCCTACGAGCCGACTGGGTTCGGCACCACGCTCGCGAAATGGGGCATGCATCCCGGTCCCTATGTGGTCATGCCGCTGTTAGGCCCCTCGACGTTTCGCGAAGGCGCGGGTTATGTAGTCGATTACGCCACCGAGTACGCGATCAATCTGGGTGATCTGTATCGGGGAAATCAAGCCTGGGGATTGGGGATCACCACCGCCATTGATCAGCGCGCGAACTTCGATTTTCGCTATTACTCGACGGGCTCGCCGTTCGAATACGAGACCATTCGCTTCCTCTACATGCGCAAGCAGCTGATCGAGGATACGGGGCTGCACAAGACCAAGCCCCTGCCGAAGCCCAATCCCGAGGAGCCGGCCGGCAAATGAGTGAGCTTGCGCGCGCGCCTTGCAGCGGACAGTATGGGAGCTCATGCTGAACTCCGCCGCCGCCTTCCGCATCCGCTGGCGCATTTTCTCGTTTCTTTTCGGATTCGGCTTCCTCGCCTACATCCAGCAGAAGACGATCACGGTGGCCGCCGATCCTATGATGCCGGCTCTCGGTTTGAGCCAGCAGCAGATCAGCTTCATCGAGCAGGCGTTCGTCATAGGCTATGCGATTTTCCAGATGCCGGGCGGTGTGCTCGGACAACGGTTCGGGGCGCGCCTCACCTTCGTGGTGATCGGCCTCGTCGCCTTCGCGGCCACCATTGCAACGCCGATCGTGCCGGCGTTCTTGAGCGGCACGGGGCTGTTCGCGGCGCTTTACGGCGCGCAGCTCGTTCTCGGCCTCTCCCAGGGGGCCATTTTTCCGGTATCTGCGGGCGTGTTCGAGGCGTGGTTTCCGCCGAAGCGCTGGGCGTTCGTGCAGGGATTTCAGACCATGGGACTCAACTTCGGCCTGGCCTTGACTCCGCCGCTCATCGTCACGCTCAGCTTGTGGCTTGGCTGGCGGCAGGCGCTCATCTGGAGCAGCATGCCGACGCTCGCGCTCATCGCGCTCTGGGCTTGGTACGGCCGCAACACGCCGCGCGAGCATCCGTCGATGTCGGCGCAAGAGCTCGAGGAGATCGGCGACCCGCCCAAGGCGCATTCCTCGATCACCTTGAGACAGCTTCTGGCGCTCGTCGCGAATCGCAACGTGCTGCTACTGTTCTTCTCCTACATGTGCATGAACTACACGTTCTATTTGCTCTCGAACTGGGTGTTTCTCTATCTGATTCAGGAGCGCCATTTTTCCGCGCTCGACAGCAGCTGGCTGGCCGTGGCGCCACCACTTGCGGCCGCGGTGGGCGCGGGACTGGGCGGTGTCTTGACCAGTCTGCTCGCGCAGCGGTTCGGCAATCGCTGGGGCTATCGCATCGTGCCCCTGGGTGCGATGACGTCCGCGGCGCTACTCCTGTTGCTCGCGGTCAACGCCTTGAATCCTTATTTCGCGCTGACGGCGCTGTCGTTGTGTTTCCTGGCGGTCGAGCTCACGGAGGGAGCGTTTTGGGGCGCGGCCATGATGGTGGGCGAGGGGGATAGCATGGCGGTTTGCGGATTCATGAATACCGGCGGAAACCTCGGCGGAATCATCGGCCTGCCGATCGTGGGCTATTTCACCGGACGCCACAACTGGCACACCGCGTTTTTCATCGGTGCGGGCTTCGCGATCGTGAGCGCCGCGTCCTGGCTTGCCGTTCGTCTGAGCGGCTCGCCCGCGTCGGCCACCGCGGAGCTTGCCCCGCAAGCAGTGAGCGCATGAAGACCGTCGTCGTGACCGGAGCTGCCCAAGGCGTGGGGTACGCCGCCGCCGCGCTGTTGGCGCGGCTCGGTTATCGGGTCGTGCTGACCGATCTTAAGCCGCTCGATGCGCGTGTGCGGCAACTAGAGGAGGCGGGTGCGAACGCCGTCGGGATATCCGGGGACGTCGCCTCGGAATCCTTCGTGCGCGAGCTCAGCGAGCGTCTCGTGAGCGACTACGGCGCGCTCGATGCACTGGTCAACAATGCCGGCATCAGTCTGATCGCTCCCGCCGAGAGCACCTCGGCGGAGCAATGGCAGCGTGTGATGAACGTCAACCTGTTCGGGCCGTTTCTCTTGTGCAAATACTTGGGCGCACAGATGTTGTCCCGTGGGCGGGGCAGCATCGTCAACGTCGCCTCGGTCGCGGGCCTTGCGGGCATCGCTCACCGCAGCGCTTACAACGCCTCGAAGCACGGGCTCATCGGCTTGACCCGGACATTGGCGGCGGAGTGGGGCGGGCGCGGCATCCGGGTCAATGCGGTGTGCCCCGGTTGGATCAAGACCGAGATGGATGTCGCGGACCAGGGCGGCGGCGCCTACTCGGACGCGGACATCGTGAATCGCGTCCCCATGGGCCGCTTCGCGAGCGCGGCGGACGTGGCGCAGGCAATTGCCTTGCTCCTCGACGAGGAGCGCTCTGCGTTCATCAATGGAGTTTCGCTCCCCGTCGATGGGGGCTGGATCGCCGACGGCGGATGGGAGAGCTTGCGGGTGCGCGCTCGGAGCTGACACGGTGTGGCTGCGAGAAACCTCCCCGGCCGAACGGCATACGCTGATTGCTGCATGCCTGGGCTACGGCCTCGACGGCTTCGATTTCATGATCTACACCTTCGTCATCCCGACGCTTCTTGCGGTGTGGCACATGACGAAGGCGCAGGCGGGCTACATCGCCACGGGGGCTTTGATCGCATCGGCCGTGGGTGGGTGGGCGGCGGGCGTTCTGGCCGATCGCTATGGCCGGGTGCGCGTGTTGCAGTGGACCGTTGCCTGGTTCGCCGCATTCACCGCCTTGAGTGGATTCACCAATTCCTATCAGGCGCTCTACTTTACGCGCGCGCTGCAGGGCCTCGGCTTCGGCGGCGAATGGGCCGTGGGGTCGGTGCTGATCGCCGAGACCATCGCGGCTCGTCATCGCGGCAAAGCGTCAGGGCTGGTGCAGAGCAGCTGGGCGATCGGCTGGGCGGGTGCGGCCCTTAGCTTCGCTGGTTTGTATGAGCTGCTGCCGGCCGCGCTCGCCTGGCGGGTGCTCTTCTGGCTCGGCATAGCCCCGGCGCTCCTCATCGTGTACATACGGCGGCGCGTGCCGGAGTCCCCGCTGTACGCGAGTGCGCGAGCGCAGCGCGCCGGTGCGCATTTTCTGGATATCTTCAGACCGCCGCTCTGCCGCACAACCCTGCTTGCGAGCCTGTTGTGCACCGGGATGATGGGGGCGTATTACGCGGTAAACACGTGGCTGCCGACATATCTCTGGAGTGAGCGTCATCTGTCCGCCGGCGGCATCTCGCGGTATCTCTTGGTCCTGATCGCCGGCTCGTTCGCCGGTTATCTCACCGCGGCATGGCTGTCCGATGCGCTCGGCCGGCGACGCTGCTTCATGCTGTTTGCCGCGGCCGGAGCGGTGCTCGTCCTCGCATACACGCGGGTGACGGTGAGCGATGCACAGACGCTGGCCCTCGGCTTTCCGCTGGGATTTTTTCAGTCGGGTATATTCTCGGGCATGGGGGCGTATCTCTCGGAACTTTATCCGAGCACCGTGCGCGGTTCCGGACAAGGTTTCTCCTACAGCTCCGGCCGTGCGGCGGGATCTCTGTTTCCGGCCATCATCGGCGTCGCGAGCACCCATGCATCGCTTGCGGCCTGCATCGGGGCGACAACCGCGGTGGGTTATGGCCTGGTCATCGCCGCCGCCTGGGTGTTGCCCGAGACGCGTGGACGGGTGTTGAGCCCTTGATCCCGGGACGCCGCGAGCGCTGGCAATTCTGGGTGGACCGCGGCGGCACGTTCACGGATATCGTGGCGCGCGCCCCCGATGGCGGGCTGTCGACGCTGAAACTGCTCTCGGAGGACCCCGCGCACTACGAGGATGCCGCCGTCGAGGGCATTCGTCGCATCCTCAAGCTGCGCGCGGGCGAGGTGATCTCGCCCGCGCAGGTCGAGTCCGTGAAGATGGGCACCACCGTTGCCACGAACGCTCTGCTCGAGCGGCGCGGCGAGCCGACGCTCCTCATCACCACCCGCGGATTCCGCGACGCCTTGCGTATCGCGACGCAAGCGAGACCGCGGCTGTTCGCGCGGCACATCGTATTGCCGGAGCCGCTTTACGCGAGCGTGATCGAGGCCGACGAGCGGGTTGATGCTCGCGGCGGCGTCATCACGGCGCTCGACGCGGGCGCGCTCGAGCGTGCTCTCGAGCGCGCCCATCGCGCGGGCCTGCGCGCTTGTGCGATCGTCTTATTGCATTCCTATCGAGCGCCGGCCCACGAGCTCGAAGCCGAGGCGTTGGCGCGGCGTGCGGGCTTTACCCAAATTTCGGTCTCGCATCGCGTGAGCCCGCTGATGAAGCTGGTGCCGCGCGGCGATACCACGGTGGTGGATGCCTATCTCTCGCCCATTCTGCGCCGCTACGTGGAGCGCGTTGCCGCGCAGATGCCGGGAGTGCGTCTCCTGTTCATGCAGAGCTCCGGCGGTCTCACGGAGGCGGGACGCTTTCAAGGGAAGGATGCGATCTTGTCGGGCCCGGCGGGCGGGATCGTCGGCATGGCCGAATGCGCGCGCGCGGCGGGACACGCTCGCTTGATTGGGTTCGACATGGGGGGCACGTCGACCGACGTGAGTCACTACGCAGGTGAGTACGAGCGCGTCTTCGACACCGAAGTGGCGGGTGTGCGCGTGCGCGCTCCCATGATGAGCATTCACAGCATCGCCGCGGGCGGGGGATCGATCATCCGCTTCGACGGGTCGCGTCTGCGCGTCGGTCCAGAATCCGCCGGCGCCGATCCGGGGCCCGCGTGCTATCGCCGCGGCGGCCCGCTCACCATCACCGATGCCAACGTGCTGCTCGGGCGAATTCATCCGGAGCACTTCCCCAAGGTGTTCGGGCCCGATGGCCGTGAGCCGCTCGATCGGGCCGAGGTGGAATTGCGTTTCGGCGAGCTCGCGCAGCGCATGAGCGCGAGTGCGGGCTTCGCCATTGGCCCCGAGGAGGCCGCTGCGGGTGCGCTACGCATCGCGGTCGGCAGTATGGCGAACGCCATCAAGCGCATCTCCGTCGCCCGCGGCTATGACGTGACGCGCTACACCTTGCAATGCTTCGGTGGAGCAGGCGGCCAGCACGCCTGCCAAGTGGCGGACGCGCTCGGCATCGAGCACATCTTCTGTCATCCGCTCGCAGGGGTGCTGTCGGCGCTCGGCATGGGGCTTGCCGACCAGAGCGTCATGCGCGAGGCCTCGCTCGAGAGTGTATTGGGCCCCGCAAGTGTGGCCGAGGCGCGGCGGCTCGCCGAGCGCCTCGCACAGGAAGCGGGCGCAGCGCTCGCGGTGCAGGGCGTGCCCATGGAACGCGTGCGCCCCAAGGTCCGGCTGATGATGCGCTATCAAGGCACGGATACCGCATTGCCGTGCGAGCTGCCTGCCGCGGATGAGGTGGGTGCGGTTCGCGCCGAGTTCGAAACCGCCTATCGGCGCCGCTTCGCCTTCCTGATGCAGAGCCTCGACCTGGTGATCGAATCGGTGACTGTGGAGTGTATCGGCGTCGGCGAGGGCGCCCAGGCGAGCCTCGGCGCGCCGGCGCCCCTGCGGGCGCCCTTGCAGGCGCCCCCATCCACGCACGCAGCGGCGCCGGTGGCGGTGAACATGTATTGCCTGGCGGACGATGCGCCGGCCGGCTGGCGCCGCGGCCGGCTGCTCGATGGCGAGGCCCTCACGGCCGGCGCGTCGATCGAGGGGCCCGCGGTCATCGCGCAGCGCAACGCCACCATCGTGGTCGAGCCCGGCTGGCGCGCCCGCCTCACGCAGCTTGGCAATCTCGAGCTCGGTCGAATACACGCTCGGCCTGCGGCGCGGGCGCTCGGCGCCCAAGCCGATCCCATCATGCTCGAAGTGTTCAACAATTTATTCATGAGCGTCGCAGAGCAGATGGGCCTCTCGCTGCAGAACACCGCCCACTCGGTGAACATCAAGGAACGGCTGGATTTCAGCTGTGCCGTGTTCGACGGGGAGGGCAATCTCATCGCCAACGCGCCGCACATGCCGGTGCATCTCGGCTCGATGAGCGAATCGATCCGCACCGTCATCGCGGTGAATCCGCAGCTTGCGCCGGGCGAGGCCTACGTGCTGAACGATCCCTATCGCGGCGGTACCCATTTGCCGGACATCACCGTGATCACGCCCGTGTTCCTCGACCTCGGCCTGAAAGCCGGTGAACCCGGTGCCGCCGAGAGGCTCGCACCGAGCTTTTTCGTGGCCTCGCGCGGTCATCACGCCGATGTGGGCGGCACGACCCCGGGCTCGATGCCGCCATTCTCCGCATCGATCGAAGAAGAGGGGGTGCTGATAGATAACTTCAAGCTGCTCGAGGCGGGCCGGCTGCACGAGCAAGAGCTTCTCGACCTGCTGACATCCGGCCCTTACCCGGCGCGCAATCCCGCACAGAATCTCGCCGACCTGCGAGCGCAGCTCGCCGCCAACGAGAAGGGTGCGCAGGAGCTGCGCGCCATGGTCGCGCAGTTCGGAGCCGACACCGTGGCGCGCTACATGCGGCACGTGCAAGACAATGCGGAGGAGTGCGTGCGCCGCGTGATCACGGCCTTGAGCGACGGCGAGTTCACGCTCACGCTCGATAACGGCGCGTGCATCTGCGTCGCCGTGAGCGTGGATGCCCTGCGACGCACCGCGCGCATCGACTTCAGCGGTACGAGTGCGCAGCTGCCCAATAACTTCAACGCCCCGCGTGCCATCACGGTGGCCGCGGTCCTCTACGTCTTTCGCACGCTGATCGATGACGACATTCCGCTCAACGCGGGGTGTCTCAAGCCCCTCGAGATCATCGTCCCGGACGGCTGCATGTTGAATCCCCGGCCGCCCGCCGCCGTCGTTGCCGGTAACGTCGAGACCTCCACGTGCGTGACGAACGCACTGTACGGAGCGCTCAAGGTGATGGCGGCGAGTCAGTGCACCATGAACAATTTCACTTTCGGCAACCGCCGCTATCAGTATTACGAGACCATCGCAGGTGGCTCCGGCGCGGGCCCCGGTTTCGACGGCACGAGCGTCGTGCAGACTCATATGACGAACTCGCGGCTCACCGATCCCGAAGTGCTGGAGTTCCGCTTCCCCGTGCGTTTGGACTCGTACGAGATCCGCCCGGGATCGGGCGGCGCGGGACGCTGGCGCGGCGGTGACGGCGGTGTGCGCCGCGTGCGCTTTCTCGAGCCGATGACCGCCTCGATCCTGAGCAACGGACGCATCCGCGGCGCCTTCGGCATGGCGGGCGGTGGGGACGGGGAGCCCGGGGAGAACCGTATCGAGCGTGCGGATGGGCGGGTGGAGATCTTGGGAGCGATCGCCCAGAGCGAGATGGCGCCGGACGATGTCTTCGTGATCTCGACGCCGGGCGGCGGCGGGTATGGCGAGGGCCCCGGCGGGACATCGGGTTCTTGATCGGGGTACCATCGGGCACCACGCCCAATCGGAGTCTCGAGTCTCATGAGCAGCGCCTCTTCCCCGACGATACGCCTGGATATTCGCGAGCACGTTGCGCACCTCGTACTCTCGCGTGCGGATGCCGCGAACACCATGAACCTGCAATTCGGCCGCGAGTTCGCGGCCGCCGCCTACGCCGTGCGCAAAGATCCCGACGTGCGTGCGGTCTTGCTCCGGGGCGAGGGCAAGAATTTCTGCTTCGGCGGCGATTTGCGCGGCATGGTGGCGGCGGGCGGCAATGTGAATGCGTACTTGACCGAGCTCACCACCGATGTACACGCCGGCTTGATGCATCTGGCACGCGCGAACGCCCCCGTCGTCGCTGCGGTACAGGGCACGGCGGCGGGCGCGGGTTTGGGGCTCGTGCTCGCGGCGGATCTCGCGATTGCCGGCAAGAGCGCGAAATTCACGGCCGCCTACACGGCCGTTGGCCTCACGCCCGATGCGGGCGGCACGTTCTTGCTGCCGCGGGCCGTCGGCTACAAGCGGGCCATGGAAATGTTCATCACCAATCGCGTGCTCGATGCCGAGCAGGCGCTCGACTGGGGTCTCATCAATCAGATCGTCGACGACGCAGATCTCGCGGCGACCGCGGGCGCCTTGGCGCAACGCCTGGCGGCAGGTCCCGCGGGTGCCTTCGGCGCGGTGAAGCGTCTGCTCGCCGAGGCCGAGCCCGGGTGGGAGGCGCAGCTTGCGCGCGAGGGGCGTACCATCGCCGCTCGCGCCGAAATGGAAGAGGGCCGTGAGGGCATCGCGGCATTTCTCGAGAAGCGCACGCCGAAATTCAGCTGAGTTCCCGCCGGGATTGGAATTTCCGCGTAGGTTCAGGGAACAGCGAAGAACAGTCCGACAGTCAGGGACGCTGAGGTTTTGTTGCCATTGCCGAAGGTGACCCCATAGCTCGGCTCCAGGTACCAGCCAAGCTGCTTGCTTTGCCAGAAGAATATATCGATGACTGTCTCGGCGCCCCAGTTGCTTGACGCACCGCTAGGCTGGCTTGAATGTGCCCAAGTGGGCCCCAGTCCAGGCATGATCTCAATGGTACTGGTGAGCCGAAAGGGCTTTTTGAATGGGAGTTCAAACTCCCAGCTCGTGGCTCCTCGGCTGCGGTACGCTGATGCACCGAGTTCGATCTCCAACCAATTCGCGATTGGTTCGATTTCAACGCCCACCGCGGGCCCCACATGGAAGGCATGTTCGGATATTTCCCGCTCTCCCGCAGCGGCGACTTCGAGAACGGCGATGTGCTCGGCTTGGGAATCATCGTCTGTCGCGCAGAGCGCGGTGGCAACAGGCGCCAAGGCGCACAGTACGAGCAATCGCGTCGCCATGGCCATGTAGCGGGGGGCTACAGGTCCCCCCAAAGTTCCGCGATCGCCTGCTCGCATTAGGCTGTTGAGTTTAGCTGCACCAATCGGCGAGCAGATGCCCTGAACCTACCCCGGCGTAGAACTCTACTTGACAGTAAAATCTACTCCGGAGTAGGGTATCTGGTATTGGCGAGGAGTGGCATGAAAGCTGAAAGCAACGATCTTGCGGAGGGAGCCGTCGCCTCCGTGCCCACGGATTCCTCGCCGTGGCCGGTGCGTAGCCCGCGGCAGCGCACGCGCGACGTCAAGCGGGAGGCGGTCATCAGAGCCGCGGCGCGCGCCTTCAGCGAGCGCGGCTATCACAACACATCCATCGACGAAATCGCGGCGGCGCTCAACGTCACCAAGCCGACGATTTACTATTACGTTGCCAACAAGGAACAGCTCCTGCTCGAGTGCATCCTCACGGGCCTCGAGCGCGTGCTCGAGCCTTTTCGTGCGCCGCGGCCTCCCGGGATGAGCGCTCGGGAGCAGCTCAACGCAACCATCCGCCACTACGCCCGGGCGATCGCCTCTGAATACGGCGGGTGCATGGTGCGGGCCGAGGATTTGGGGCTCGCGCCAGCCTCGCTCGCGCGCATCAAGAAACTCAAGTCCGAGATCGATCACGGCATCCGAGAGCTCCTCGAGGAGGGCGCGCGCGATGGCTCGGTCGACACCCATGATCCCAAGATGACCGCCTTCGCCCTCGCGGGCGCTCTCAACTGGATCGCGCACTGGTATCGCGAGAATCAGTCGATGACGGCCGCCGAGATCGCGGAGGCGTTCGTGCGCATTTTCAATCTCGGCCTGACGCCGCGCGTCGAGAGCTCCCAGCCGCCGTCGAGCGCCGTACCGCGCCCGCGTCGCACGCCACGCAGCGCGCGGCCGGCTCGCTTGAAACCCTGACCCCTTGCCCTAGGAGCCGAAATCATGAACGCCGTCTCCATTGCCGCAAAGCCGGCCCCGTACGCTCCCAAGAACAAGGTACGGTTCGTCACCGCCACTGCGCTGTTCGACGGGCACGATGCCTCGGTCAACATCATGCGCCGCATCCTCCAGGCCTCGGGCGCAGAGGTCATCCACCTGGGTCATAACCGCTCGGTGCAGGAGATCGTCAATGCGGCCTTGCAGGAAGACGTGCAGGGCATCGCGGTCACCTCTTACCAAGGCGGTCATGTCGAATTCTTCAAGTACATGGTGGATTTACTGCGCCAGAACGGCGGCGACAACATCAAGGTGTTCGGCGGCGGCGGCGGGGTCATCGTCGCGAGCGAGATCCGCGAGCTCCAGGCTTACGGGGTAACCCGCCTCTACTCCCCCGAGGACGGTGCGAAGCTCGGCTTGCAAGGGATGATCGACGATGTGATCCGCGCGAGCGATTACGATCTGACGGCGCTCGCGCCGGCGGAGGGCGAAGCACTCGCGGCGCTGCGCTCGGGGGACCGCCGGCAGCTCGCGCGCATCATCACCGCGGTCGAGAATCGCAGTTACGCCATGCGCGCCCGCCAGGCGCTGCTGCAGGCCGCCGCGGGCATCAAGATACCCGTGCTCGGCATCACCGGCACGGGCGGTGCGGGCAAGTCCTCGCTCACCGATGAGCTGATTTTGCGGCTGCGTCTCGATCAAGAGGATCGGGCTCGCGTCGCGGTTATTTCGATCGATCCCTCGCGCAAGCGCACCGGCGGTGCGCTCCTCGGGGATCGCATCCGCATGAACGCCATCGATTCCGACAGGATTTTCATGCGCTCCCTGGCGACGCGCGATACCGGCACGGAGCTCTCCGCCGCGCTTCCCGAAGTGATCGCCTGCTGCAAGCTCTCCGGCTTCGATCTGGTGGTGGTCGAGACTTCAGGTATAGGGCAGGGCGAATCGGGGATCGTGCCGCTCGCCGATGTGTCGCTCTACGTGATGACCCCGGAATTCGGCGCGGCCTCCCAGCTCGAGAAGATCGACATGCTCGATTTCGCCGATTTCGTCGCGATCAACAAGTTCGACCGCAAGGGAGCGGAGGATGCGCTGCGCGACGTGAGCAAGCAGTATCAGCGTAACCGCAATCTGTTTCAGCAATCGCCCGCCACCATGCCGGTCTTCGGCACCATGGCCTCGCGCTTCAACGACGACGGCGTGACTGCGCTCTACCAGGCGATTGTGCCGAGACTTGGCGAGCACGGCCTCGAGCTTCGCGCGGGCAGACTGCCGCCGGCGCGCGTCCGCGCCTCCTCGCGCGGCCGAGCGATCGTGCCGCCGGAGCGGGTGCGTTATCTCGCCGAGATCGCTCAGACGGTGCGCGCTTATCACGATCTGATCAACGCCCAGGCTCGCGCCGCTCGCGAGCGGCAATCGCTCAAAACCGCGCGCTCTTTGTTCGACGCGGCGGGGAAGCCGAGCACCGACTTCGCGGAGCTGATCGCCGCCAAGGACGCTGAGCTGACTCCCGCGAGCACGAAGCTCCTCGAGCAATGGCCGAAGACGCGCGAGCTCTACGCTCAGGACGAGTACGTCGTGAAGATCCGGGACAAGGAGATTCGCACGCAGCTCAAGCACGAGTCTTTGTCCGGCACCAAGGTGCCCAAGGTCGCGCTGCCGCGCTACGAGGACGACGGGGAGATCCTGCGCTTTCTCATGAAGGAGAACGTGCCGGGGTCTTTCCCGTTCACCGCCGGCGTATTTGCATTCAAGCGCGAGGGTGAGGATCCGACCCGCATGTTCGCCGGCGAGGGCGACGCGTTCCGCACCAACCTGCGCTTCAAGCGACTGTCGGAAGGCATGTCCGCGCAAAGGCTGTCGACCGCGTTCGACTCCGTGACGCTCTACGGATCAGATCCCGATCCGCGCCCGGACATTTACGGCAAGGTGGGCAATTCCGGCGTCTCGATCGCGACCCTCGACGACATGAAGGCGCTGTACGCCGGATTCGATCTGTGCGCCCCGAGCACTTCGGTGTCGATGACCATCAACGGTCCGGCGCCCATTATTCTCGCGATGTTCATGAATACGGCGATCGATCAGCAGCTCGCGAAGTTTCGCGAGCAGAACGGCCGCGAGGCCACCGAGGACGAGCTGCAGAAGGTCAGGGCATGGGCCCTGTCGACGGTGCGCGGCACGGTTCAGGCCGACATCCTGAAGGAGGATCAGGGACAGAATACCTGCATTTTCTCCACGGAGTTCGCACTCAAGATGATGGGCGACATCCAGGAATACTTCGTACACCACAAAGTGCAGAACTTCTATTCGGTGTCGATCTCCGGGTATCACATCGCCGAGGCGGGCGCGAATCCGATCTCCCAGCTCGCCTTCACGCTCGCCAACGGCTTCACCTATGTGGAGTCGTATCTCGCACGCGGCATGCACGTCGATGATTTTGCCTCGAGCCTGTCCTTCTTCTTCTCGAACGGCATGGACCCCGAGTATTCGGTGATCGGGCGCGTCGCGCGGCGCATCTGGGCCGTGGCGATGAAGAACCGCTACGGCGCGAGCGAGCGCAGCCAGAAGCTCAAGTACCATGTGCAGACGTCGGGCCGGTCGTTGCATGCCCAGGAAATGGCCTTCAACGACATTCGCACGACCCTGCAGGCGCTGTGCGCCATCTATGACAACTGCAACAGTCTGCATACGAATGCGTACGACGAGGCGATCACGACCCCGACGGAGGAGAGCGTGCGCCGTGCCATGGCCATCCAGCTCATCATCAATCGCGAGTGGGGTCTCGCCTACAACGAGAATCCGAACCAGGGCAGCTTCATCCTCGACGAGTTGACGGATCTGGTGGAGGAGGCCGTGCTCAAGGAATTCGACGCCATAGCGGCGCGGGGCGGGGTGCTGGGCGCCATGGAGACGGGCTACCAGCGCGGCAAGATTCAGGACGAGTCCCTGTTCTACGAGCACAAAAAACACGACGGCTCCTATCCCATCATCGGCGTGAACACGTTCCGCAATCCGCACGGCGACGCCGTGCCCGAGACCGTCGAGCTCGCACGCTCGAGCGAGGCGGAGAAGCAGTCTCAGCTCGAGCGCTTGCGCGATTTTCAAGCTCGTAATGCCGGGGATGCGCCGGCCGTGCTCGAGCGCCTGAGGCGCAACGTCATCGAGAGCGGAAATACGTTCGAAGTCTTGATGGACGCGGTTCAGAGCTGTTCGCTCGGGCAGATCACGCGCACCTTGTACGAGGTGGGCGGCCGCTACCGGCGCAACATGTAGCCGTTTCATCAATCGGAGCATAGACATGCAGATATCGACGGTCGGAGTGATCGGCGCGGGCACCATGGGCAACGGCATCGCCCAGGTGAGCGCCGCAGCGGGACTTTCCGTGATCATGGTGGACGTCGCGCAACCCGCGGTCGATCGCGGGATCGCGGCCATCGGCACGAGCCTGGATCGGCTGGTGAAAAAGGAGAAGCTCTCCGCCCAGGACGCAGCCGCCCTGCGTGCGCGGATCCGCGGCACGACGGAGTATGCCGATCTCGTCTGGGCGGATCTCGTGATCGAGGCCGCCACCGAGAACCTCGATATCAAGCGCCGGATCATGAAGCAGGCCGATGAGGTCATCGCCCCGCACGCGGTGCTCGCGACGAACACCTCGTCGATCTCGATCACTGGCCTCGCGGCAAACATCGCGCGTCCCGAGCGCTTCATCGGCATGCATTTCTTCAATCCGGTGCCGGTCATGGGCTTGGTCGAGCTGATCCGCGGGCTGCTCACGAGCGACGCGACGCAGGCCGCCGCCGCCGACTTCGTCCGGCGCATCGGCAAGACCGCGATCACCGTCAAGAATTCCCCCGGGTTCGCGGTCAACCGGGTGTTGGTCCCAATGATCAACGAGGCAATTTTCGTGCTGCAGGAGGGCGTCGCGAGCGCGGCGGAGATCGACGAAGGAATGCGCCTCGGCTGCAATCACCCGATCGGTCCGCTCGCGCTAGCAGACCTCGTGGGGCTCGACACCTTGCTGTCCGTCATGGAGGTGTTCCAACGCGACTTCGGCGACTCGAAGTATCGGCCGGCGCCGCTGCTGCGGGAAATGGTCTCGGCCGGCATGCTCGGCCGCAAGAGCGGGAAAGGTTTCTACAGCTACTGACAGGTCAAGCGAGAGGCGGTTACATGCGCGAATATCAGGCACCATTGGCGGATATGCAGTTCGTACTGCGCGAGCTGGTCGATCACGCGCTCATTGCGCGGCTTCCCGGATTCGAGGAGGCAACGCTCGAGCTGGGCGAGGCGGTGCTCGAAGAGGCGGCCAAATTTGCCGGCGGGGTGCTGTCGCCGCTCAATCGGGTCGGCGACCGCGAAGGGGTGCGCTGGAGCGATACGCAGGTCTTTACCGCCACGGGTTGGAAGCAGGCTTACGAGCAATTTGTGGAGGGTGGCTGGAGCGCGCTCGCTTGTCCGCGCGAGTTCGGCGGTCAGAACTTGCCGCGCACCCTCTCGGCGCTCGTCGAGGAGATGTGGAACGGCGCCAACATGGCCTTCACGCTGTGCCCGATGCTCACTCGCGGCGCGATCGAGGCCATCGATCTCAAGGGATCGCAGCGCCTGAAGGACACGTATCTGCCGAAAATGGTGTCCGGTGAATGGACGGGCACCATGAATCTCACCGAGCCCCAGGCGGGCTCGGATCTCGCGGCGGTGCGCACACGCGCGGAGCCGATCGGTGGCGGCCGCTACAAGCTCGAGGGACAAAAAATCTTCATCACCTACGGCGAGCACGATCTCACCGAGAACATCGTGCACATGGTGCTCGCGCGCATCCCCGGCGCGCCCGAGGGTGTGAAGGGCATGTCCTTGTTCGTGGTTCCGAAGTTCCTGGTGAATCCCGATGGCTCGCTCGGTGAACGCAACGACGTGCGGTGTCTCTCGGTCGAGCACAAGCTAGGCATCCACGGGAGCCCGACGTGCGTGCTTGCTTATGGGCAGCAAGGCGGCGCGGTGGGCGAGCTCATCGGCGAGGAAAATCGCGGTCTCGAATACATGTTCATCATGATGAACGCCGCGCGCTTCGCCGTTGGGCTCGAGGGCATCGGGCTGTCGGAGCGGGCGTTCCAGAGCGCCCTTGCGTTCGCGAACGAGCGCATCCAGGGCACCGAGCCCGGCGAGAAGGGACGCGTGCCGATCGCGCGGCATCCGGACATCCGCCGCATGCTCATGCTCATTAAATCCAAGACCGAAGCCATGCGCGCCCTAGCGAGTGTCTCGGCGGTGTCGCTCGATGCGGCCCGCGTCCATCCGGACGCACAAGAGCGCGCCCGGCACCAGGCGTTCGCGGATTTGATGATCCCGGTCGTCAAGGGGTGGTGCACCGAGAACTCCGTGGCCCTCAGCTCGCTCGCCGTCCAGGTTCACGGCGGCATGGGGTTCATCGAGGAGACGGGTGTCGCACAGCTGTATCGGGATTCACGGATCACGCCGATCTATGAAGGAACGACCGGCATCCAGGCCAACGACCTCGTCGGCCGCAAGATCGGGCGCGACGGTGGCCGCGCGGCGCAGACCCTCATCGCGGACATGCGCGAGCTCGGATCCGCGCTTGCCAAGGAATCGAGCCTCGGCGGCGCGGCGCGTGTGTTCGCGGGTGCCGTCGATGCGCTCGAGTCCGCGGTTCGATACGTCGTCTCGGGCTACGGTAAGGACTTGCGCGGCGTCTCAGCCGGCGCCGTGCCGTTGCTCGAGCTCTTCGGTGTGGTCGCGGGCGGCTGGCAGCTGCTACGCTCCGCGATGGTGGCGCGGGAACGCCTCGCCGCCCCTCCGGCGCAGGGCGCATTGAGTGCCGACTTCTATCGAGCCAAAATCGATACCGCGCGCTTTTACGCCGATCACGTGCTGCCGCAGGCGCCCGCGCTGGCGCATGCGATCGTCGAAGGGTCGGCCGCGGTGCTCGCCGAGGGCGTGCTGTAGCGGCCCGCGTGAATCGCAGCTCGCCGCAGCGCATCGTCTGCCTCACCGAGGAGCCCACGGAGGTGCTCTATGCCCTCGGCGAGGAGCGGCGCATCGTCGGCATTTCCGGGTTCACCGTGCGACCGGCGCGCGCGCGGCGCGAGAAGCCCAAGGTTTCAGCCTTCACCAGCGCCAAGGTCGACCGGATCCTCGAGCTCGAGCCCGACTTCGTCATCGGATTTTCCGACATCCAGGCGGACATTGCTCGGGCGCTCATCAAGGCCGGCATCGAGGTGTGGATCAGCAATCACCGCTCGGTGGCGGGAATCCTCGGCTATGTGCGCCGCCTGGGTGCGCTCATCGGCGTCCCCGAGGCGGCGGAGCGCTACGCGCTCGAGCTCGAGCGGCATATCGAGGAGGTGCGCGCCGAGGCCGCCGCGCTCGGCTGCCGGCCGCGCGTGTACTTCGAGGAGTGGGATGAGCCCTTGATCACGGGCATTCGCTGGGTAAGCGAGCTCATCGCGATCGCGGGCGGCGAGGACATCTTTCCGGAGCGGGCGGTATGTGCGCTCGGCAAGGACCGTATTCTCGCAGACCCTGCTGAAGTGGCACGGCGCGCGCCGCAGATCATCCTCGGCTCCTGGTGCGGCAAGCGCTTTCGTCCCGAGCGCGTCGCTTCGCGGCCGGGCTGGGAGAGCATTCCGGCGGTACGCGACGGTGAGTTGCACGAAATCAAGTCCCCCCTGATCCTGCAGCCCGGACCCGCGGCGCTCACCGACGGCTTGAATGCGATTTCTGCGGTGGTGCGGCGCTGGGCCGCGCGCCAGGCAAACGCGGCGTAGGCGCGGCTGGCGGGGCGCCGCTCAGCGCGGCTGCATGCGAATGGCCCCGTCCAGGCGAATCACTTCGCCGTTGAGCGTCGGGATTTCCACGATGGATTGCACCAGGCGCGCGAATTCCTCGGGGCGGCCCAAGCGCGCCGGAAACGGAACCTGTGCGCCCAGGGAGGCCTGCACATCCTTGGGCAGACCCGCGAGCATCGGCGTCATGAAGATTCCGGGAGCGATGGATACGCAGCGGATGCCGAAAGCGGCGAGCTCGCGAGCGATGGGCAGCGTCATGCCGACGATGCCCGCCTTCGTGGCCGAGTACGCCACCTGTCCAATCTGGCCCTCGAAAGCCGCGACCGAGGCGGTATGAATCAAAACCCCGCGCTCACCGTCCGGGTTGGGTGCGTTCTCGCGCATGAGCGCGGCGGCGGTCTTGTCGCAGAGGAGGGTGCCGATCAGATTGACGCGCACCACCTTCTCGAAGAACTCGCCCGACATCGGACCCGTCTTGCCGAGGAGTTTCCCAGCGCCCACGATACCGGCGCAGTTGACCAGAAGATTGAGCCCTTGCATCGCCTCGTGCGCGGCAGCGATGGCGCTTTGCACTTGCGCCTCGACGCCGACGTCGCAAGTGTGGAAGGTTGCGCCGAGCTCTCGCGCGACGGCCCGGCCGGCCTCCTCCTGCAGATCCAAGATCGCGGCGCGACCGCCGCGTGCGATGATGTGCTCGACCACGGCGCGTCCAAGCCCCGAGGCTCCGCCGGTGACGACGGCCAATGTGTCTTGGATGTTCATGCGGTCCCCGAAACGATCGGTCTCACTTGAGGCTGATAGTCGTGTTCACTCCACCGGATACGGTGGCATCGTCGAACCAGCGCGATGTGATGGTCTTCGTCTGGGTGTAGAACTGCACCGCTTGCTTGCCGTAGGGCCCGAGATCGCCGAGCTTCGAGCCGCGCGAGCCGGTGAAGCTGAAGAAGGGGACCGGTACGGGAATGGGCACGTTGATGCCCACCTGGCCGACGTCGATTTCGGACTGGAACTTCCGCGCCGCGGCACCGCTTTGGGTAAAGATACCCGTACCGTTGCCGAAGGGATTGTCGTTGACGAGCTTGATGGCCTCATCCAAGCTGTCGACGCTCATGATGACCATCACCGGTCCGAAGATCTCCGTGGTGTAGATTTTCATTCCGGTCTTGACGCCGGAAAACACCGTCGGGCCGATGAAGTTGCCGTTTTCGTACCCCGCAACCTTCACGCCCCGGCCGTCCAGCTCGAGCTTTGCGCCCTCCTGAACGCCCTCATCGATGAGTCCCAGAATGCGGTTCTTCGCGCTCTTCGAGATCACCGGTCCGAGATCCGCACCTTTTTCGGTGCCGGCGCTCACTTTGAGCGACTTAGCCTTGGCCACGATGTCGGGAATCCAGTTCTTTGCCTCCCCGACGAGCACGGTGACCGACGTCGCCATGCAGCGCTGCCCGGCCGCGCCGAACGTAGCTCCCACGACCGCATTCAGGGTCTGGTCCTTGCTCGCATCGGGCATCACGACAGCGTGATTCTTCGCGCCCATCATGCACTGGACGCGCTTGCCGTGCTGCGAGGCGAGGTTGTAGACGTGCGTGCCCACCGTGGTCGATCCGACGAAGGAGACCGCGGCCACGTCGGGATGCGAGCAGAGGGCATCGACGGCGCGCTTGCCGCCGTGAACGATGTTGAGCACCCCGGGCGGCACGCCCGCCTCGAGAACGAGCTCCGCAAGGAGCATGGGCGTCATCGGGTCCTGCTCGGAGGGCTTCAGCACGAATGTGTTGCCGCAGACGATGGCCATGGGAAACATCCACAGCGGGATCATGGCCGGAAAGTTGAACGGCGAGATGCCGACCACCACGCCGATAGGCTGGCGCAGGGTATAAGTATCGACTCCGCCCGCAACGTTCTCCGCGAATTCACCGAGCTGCAGCGAACCGATCGAGCATGCATGCTCCACGACCTCGAGTCCGCGGAACACATCGCCCTCGGCATCGGCGAGTGTCTTGCCCTGCTCGGCACTCAGCGTGCGTGCGATTCGGCTCATGTGCTCGCGCACCAGGGCCTGGAGCTTGAGCATAATGCGGGCGCGGGCCGCGATCGGCGTGTTCTTCCAGGTCTTGAACGCCTTCTTGGCCGAGGCCACCGCGGCCTCGATTTCGGCGTCGGTCGAGAATGGCACTTGCGCAAGCACCTGCTGCGTCGCCGGGTTCACGACGTCGTGCCATTCGTTGGTCTGTGAATCGATCAACTTGCCGTCAAGCAGCATTTTGACGGTCGCCGCCTGGTCGGGCACAAGCGCTGGTTTGCCGGTCATGAGAGTTCCCCTTGAGCTGTCCGCATCGCGTAAACTAGAGGGGAGTTTATGCGGATTCCGACCACTCAACAATCAAACCCATCAGCGGCTCGGGATATTCAGCGCCGGGAGCCCGGGACGGTATCCGTCTGCTTCGTGGCCGCCGCCCTCGAGGCCGTGCGGGCGCGCGACCTCGATGTGGATGGTCTGCTCGCGCAAGTCGGCTTGTCGCCGGCGCTGCTTGACATACCGCAAGCTCGGATTTCGGCAGAGCATTATGGCAGGTTATGGCGGCAGATCGCGGTGATGCTGGATGATGAGTTCTTCGGTCAGGACTCGCGACGCATGAAAGCTGGCAGCTTCGCGATGCTATGCCACTCGGTGCTGGGCTGTAAGAACCTGGGTCATGCCCTCGAGCGGAGTCTGCGCTTTTACGGGCTGATCTTGGACGATATCGCCGGATCCTTGGTGCGCGAGGGGCGCGAGGCGCGGATCGTGCTCAAGGCGCGCCCCGTGGGTCGGCCCTGCCGCACCTTCGGACACGAGGTGCTGTTGCTGCTGCTGCACGGAGTGGCCTGCTGGCTCGTGCGCCGGCGCATCCCGATCTTGGCGGCAGAGTTCGCCTATCCCGCGCCCGTGCACAGCGGCGAATATCGGCTCATGTTCTGCGACGATCTGCGCTTCGAGCGGCCGTTCACCAGCATTGCCTTCGATGCAAGCTACCTCGACTTACCCATAGTGCAGGATGGGCGGACCGTGAAGGAGTTTCTGCGCACCGCGCCCGAGAACATCGTGACGAAGTACAAGAACGTCAGTGGCGTGAGCGCACGCATTCGCAGGCGGCTACGCGAGCTCTTGCCGGGAGAGGTACCCGATTTCGACACACTCGCCGCGGAGCTCAAGATGACTGCGGCGACCTTGCGCAGGCGCCTGCACGAGGAAGGTGCCTCGTATCAGGGAATCAAGGACGAGCTGCGACGCGATCTTGCCATCCGCTACTTGAGTCATTCCGACCGCAGCGTCATGGAGATCGCCCTGGAACTCGGATTTTCCGAGCGCAGCGCCTTCCATCGGGCCTTTCAGAAATGGACGGGCGCATCACCCGGCGTATTCCGGCGGGGGTTGCAGAGCTGATTGCGGCGTGCAGGCGAGTCGCATTCGACGGGCTCAGGCGTGTTGCAATTTCGCTCAGGGCGGTTGATTGATATTGTCACCCGGCGCGAATGCCAAAACCACTATAGTTTGAGACTCCAGGAAGATCAGTATGGCTACTGTTGATACATCGGCTTCCACCCCTTCGCCCGGCGCGCGGTTGCGCGCGGCGGTGCGCTCGGAACGGCCGCTGCAAGCGGTGGGAGCCATAACGGCCTATACCGCGCGCATGGCGGCCGCGGTCGGATTCAAGGCGCTCTATCTCTCGGGCGGCGGCGTCGCCGCGAATTCCCTGGGAGTGCCGGATCTCGGGGTGAGCACCATGGACGACGTCCTCACCGACATCCGCCGCATCACCGACGCCTGCGACTTGCCGCTGCTGGTGGACGCCGACACGGGCTGGGGCGGGGCCTTCAACATCGCGCGCACGGTCAAGTCGTTCATCAAGTTCGGCGCCGCCGGGATGCACATCGAGGATCAGGTGCAAGCGAAGCGCTGTGGCCATCGGCCGGGCAAGGAGATCGTGTCCAAGCAGGAAATGGTCGATCGTGTGAAGAGTGCCGTGGATGCACGCACCGACGCGGGTTTCGTGATCATGGCGCGCACCGATGCGCTGGCGGTCGAGGGCATCGACCAAGCGCTCGAGCGCGCGGTCGCGTGCGTCGAGGCGGGAGCCGACATGATTTTTCCCGAGGCGATGACGGAGCTCGCCATGTACCGCCGCTTCAAGGACGCGGTCAAGGTGCCGGTCCTCGCCAACATCACGGAATTCGGCCAGACGCCGCTCTTCACACGTGACGAGCTTGGCTCGGTGGGAGTGGACATCGTCCTGTATTGTTGCTCGGCCTATCGTGCGATGAATGCGGCCGCGCTCGCGGTGTACGAGGCGATCCGCCGCGACGGAACTCAAAAGAACGTCGTGGATCGAATGCAAACGCGCGCCGATCTGTACAAGTATCTCGACTATCACGCATACGAAGCGAAGCTGGACGAATTGTTTGCCGGGGGGAAAGAGAAATGAGCGAATCGCAGGTAGTCGGATTCAAGCCGAAGAAATCCGTGGCCTTGTCGGGTGTGGCCGCGGGCAACACGGCGCTATGTACCGTGGGCACGACGGGCAACGACCTGCATTACCGCGGGTATGACATTCTCGATATCGCAACGACCTGCGAATTCGAGGAGATCGCCTATCTCCTGGTGCATGAGAAGCTGCCGAACCGCAGCGAGCTCACCGCCTACAAGACCAAGCTTAAGGGCCTGCGGGGCCTGCCCGGCGGGGTATTGACGGCGCTCGAGCAGCTCCCGGCAAAAAGCCACCCGATGGACGTGCT
>Ga0187890_10000288_pt1 | contig 35654 bp, 30 predicted proteins | sample June2016WEW_21_1_FD_133005 | JGI IMG/M metagenome (GOLD analysis project Ga0187890, IMG submission 133005) | Peatland microbial communities from SPRUCE experiment site at the Marcell Experimental Forest, Minnesota, USA - June2016WEW_21_10 | ecosystem: Environmental > Terrestrial > Soil >... | reverse complement strand
GACCAAGGCCGCGTGGGGCATCTTTATTGGCTGCCGGTCGGATATCGAGACGGTGCGCCATCATCTGCGCCACTTTCTCAAAGTCCGCGCGCCAGAAAAGGAAGTCTGGAACTTCCGCTTTTATGATCCGCGGGTGCTCAAGCCTTTTCTCGGCTCCTGCTCGGTCGAGGATTTGCGCCTTTTCTTCGGCCCGGTTGCAGCCTTCGGTATCGTCGACCCCAAGGTCAAGGACGGAATCTTCTACATGGAGGCGACGCCCCGGCCTGCTGCGGTTGCGCCGGTCGTGCCTACCCGGTATCCATTGGTCTTTCAGTTGAGAGATCCCCATCTCGAAGCCTTGAAGCCGCAGGCAGACAATGCGGCCGTCGAAGAGATGATCACGTTTCTGCACGATACGAAAAACACCGGAATCGCAGGCATGTCGGACGATATACTACGGCCCCGTGTTCTTGCCGGGCTGCTGCGCGCACGCAAGTACGGTTTTACCCGCAATTCCAGCATTGGGTTTTTTATCGCAACCATGTTCAATTCAGGCAAGACCTTCGATGAACACCCTAAAATTCATGCGGCTTTAACGGATTCGAGCATTCATCCCGACGTTCGCGTGGATGCCGTATTCGACAGCACAAGCGACGAGGATTGGGACGAAGCCGAGAAAAACTCGAATGCCGTGACATGGAAGACGGTCTGTGAAAGAGAGGGCGTTTACTATGTCGAAGGATAACGCCGCTGATAACAACTGCAAAGCCAAGAACTACTTTGATGCGACAAAAAGCGAAGGTTGCAAGAAGTGTTCGCCTTGTGCCAAGACCAAGAGCGCGGATAACAAAGCGGAAGACTGCACTTTGTATGCCTACCGACCGAATTGCTGCAAAGGAAAAGCCGCGCATCACGTCATACCTGTGCGCTGCTTTACACCGCCGGGACAGCGCAAGGCCGGTACTCGCTATGACCATTTAGAAAGCTATAACGACAAAGATGCGCCGTGCATCTGCTTGGAAAGTGATGGTGCGGATAGCCAGCATAAACGCATTCACCGGGATTTCGATGCAACCGAACAGACAGCAGGTGAAAACGGCGATCCGCCAGGAACCTGGAGCTATAAGGAGGCTTCGAATTGCGGGGCCAAAACAGCCGCCAACGCGACGGATGGCAAATGCTCGGAAAAATGCATCAAGGCCCAACTGGACGTTTATCATGAGTCCTTGACAAACAAGAAGGGCTGCAAAGTTGGCAAAGAGGGCGACCAGACAATAACTGTTGAGACTCGACTTCGCGCCGATCCGAGCGGGAAAAAGGACTCTTCAAAACTGGCGAATTTGGGCTCGAAGTCTGCGATTGGACCAAGAAGACGACACTGATTATGAGTTATCAGCGGGTGACCAATGACGATTGAACTTGCAGAAGTAAAATTCATAGACGGCGCAGTTTTTTCTCGTCGATTTACGACAATTGTGGCGCGCCCACTGGCATTAGGCGATTACGACGAGTATTCCGGCACACGAATCTTCGCCTTTGATGACAATGAGTGGTATCACGAAGATGTTGATTTCGATGTTATCGCGGTATGCGATGTACGTCAGCCAGTAGGAACAACTTATTGCATAGGGCGTGACGGGAGCATTTATGTAAATCGTGATGGGGAAACCTCTACCGAGCGCATCCCCGACGCGGGCATCAAAGGTGGTCGGTTTGGCTATTTATCTGAGGCTCGCAACATTGGCGGCAGGGTCTATGTCTGCGGTGACTCAGGTCAGATTTACCGCAGAGACGACGCGGGCTGGGTCCATTTTGATACAGGTCCGCTTCATCGTGCCGACCCATTTGAGCGCCTTGGTCTTATGTCGATCGACGGCACCTCGGAGCAGGATATTTGGGCCGTCGGCGACAAGGGAACGATCTGGCACTTCGATGGCGTTCAATGGCTCAAAATCGCGCCGCCTTCGCCCCTTCACCTGAATGCCGTGCGCTGCATCTCTCCCGGAAAGTTCTATATAGGCGGTAACGATGGCACGTTGATCGAGTGGGGAGCCGATGGTTGGAAGCCGATCCCGACTCCGAAGGAAATAGGTAATGTGGAATGCCTGGAATACTTTCACGACAAGTTATATATCGGATCGAACGGCGGGCTGTTCGAGTATGACGGAAAAAAAGTCAAGCTCACGGTGACCGGCATCAAGCCGCCGCCTGCGCCGCTCAAGATGGACGCCAACGACGGCGTGATGTGGTGTTTCAGCAATCGCCATCTCTGCTTCTACGACGGCGATAAATGGACCTACGTTAAACATCCCGACAATCCGGAATAATGCACAGAGCGGTCTTAACGCAGTCTTCGTCGGATGAGATCCAGTGCCTGCTGGGTGGCCCAGGCTCTTACTCGCTCACGGTCACCGCGGAAGGTTCTCTCTACTGACTCTGTCTTGCGGTCGTCGCTCAACGCGATATAGACCAGACCTATGGGCTTGGTCTCCGTGGCGCCGGTGGGGCCTGCGATGCCGGTAACGCCTAGCCCCAACGTCGCGCCGGTCTGGTGTCGAATGCCCTGGGCGAGGGCTTCGGCTACTTCCTTTGAAACTGCGCCGTGTTGCGCGATCAGTTCGGCGGGAACGCCGGCGATGTGGGTCTTCAATTCATCGGAGTAAGCGACGACGCCCCCAAGGAAGGAGCGTGAGCTGCCGGGGACGCTGGTGATGCGCTGGGCAATCATGCCTCCGGTGCAGCTCTCGGCGACTGCGAGGGTGGATTGGCGCAGGCCTAGATAGTAAAGAACGATTTGCTCCAGAGACTCGGAAGAATCGGCGCCGGAGGAATAGAGCCAGTCTTCGATGACTTCTTCCATGCGCGACGCCAACTCATCCACGCGATGCTGGGCCTCGGCCGCGTCGGATTTGGAGCAGAGCAGCGTAAGCTGGATGTCGCCCGTGTGGGCCAGGATTGTGGTTTCGATGTCTTTGTACTCGGTGTAGATGGGCGCGAGCAGCTTGTCGGCCTGCGACTCGGGAATCATTGCGGCGCGCAAGGTGCGCTTGGCGATATGCCTGACGGGAAGGAGTTCACGCAGCCGCGTCGCGCACTCGGCATCGAAGAGCGGGCGGCACTCACTGGGAGGGCCGGGAACGAGCATAACCAGCTTGCGATAACCCTGATAGGTAATGTCGAGCCACTGGCCGGGAGCACTGCCGTTCGGGTTAGGCAGCACGACCGCGCCCTGGATGACGTCGGCCTGCTTGAGGTTATTCGTGGGCATGGGAATGCGCCAGGTCGCGGCGCGGGCGGCGAGAGCAACAACCTGGTCGGGATCGCGGCGCAATGTCAGCGATAGGGCTTCGGCGACTGCCTCGCGGGTGAGGTCGTCTTCGGTGGGGCCGAGACCGCCCATGAGTACAATAATGTCGGTGCGTCCGAGGGCGGCGCGAATGGCGCCCACGAGGTCTTTGCGGCGGTCGCCGACGATGGTCTTGAAGGCTACGGTGACGCCGATTTCATTGAGCTTTTCGGTGAGGTATAGGGAGTTGGTGTCCTGGCGAAAGGGGGTGAGCATCTCGGAGCCGACGGCGATGATCTCGGATTTCATAAGTGAAGCTTTCAGCTCTCAGCATAAGGTCCAGGGGTCGTTTTGCCCGGCGTTCAGAATCGAACTCGCGCCCCATGCCTCTGTCTGCCGGTCAAAACAGATTCAGCCCTTCGACTCCCAGGTCAACCTCGTAGACGGCTTCGTTGGTGGCGACAATGGTGGTGCCGAGAGGTGAGAAGGCCAGACCGACGATGTTGGGGCCGGCGAGCGCAATGCTGGCTTCGCCTTGCGGAGTGACGCGCACCAGGCCGCGGCGACCGTGGAGACAGGCGGCGAGGAAAACGTTGCCTTCACGATCGAGAGCCAGACCTTGGGGACGGCCCAGCCCGCGATACCAGGCGCGGATTTCTCCGTTGGGCTCGATGGCCCATATTGCGTCGTTCGAAGAGAGCGTGGGGCCGGTGGCGAAGAGGGTCCCGGCGCCGTTCACTGCAAGGTGATAGGCTGCGGGGCTTGGTTCGAGCGTGGCATGAACAAAGATCTGGCGGTCGGGGTTGATCTTGAAGATGGTGCCGCTGCGGTCGCCGACAAAAAGATTACCCTCGGCGTCAAAAGCCGCGCCGGTGGCCACTCCCATGCCCTCGGCATAGAGGGTGGATTCGCCGGCCTCGTCGATGCGGTAGACGTTGCCCTCGGCGCGGGAAGTAACGAAGAGGTCTCCGTCGGGATTGAAGGCCAGCCCGGTGGCGTTGAGGATTCCGGTGACAAAAGGGGTTCCGCGGCCGTCGGGACTGATGCGGACGATTGAAACCGGAGTCTGCTTGCCGCGCTGGCCCGAGATGGTCGCATAGACCATTCCCGAGCGGCTCACGGCGGGGCTCGTGACCGGGTGCAGGCCGTCTGAAAGTTCCCGGGCCACGCGAAGTGGCGCGGCGTTGCTTGAGCCGGCTGGGTTGCGGACCTCGACCATGCCTGTGGCGGCCTCTTCAGAGACACGGACCGCGAGTCGCGTAGGGCGGCTCATGAGAATGTGGGCAGGGAAGCCGTCGACCAGGACAGTGGGCAGGCCGGAGCTCGAAGGCCCGAGATTGGCGCCGAGTAGCTCGACATCGCCTCCGGGAAGAGCCGCGGCGGGGAGAATATCGTCGATGCGGGGCGCGGTGCCATCAAGAGGGACGGATTGGCTGCTGACTTTTGGCATGGTTGAGCTAAATCCACAAACTCAAAAGAGATGCTACACCCAAAGCATACAACCCCGCACCCACATCATCGAGCACAATGCCCCAACCCTCAGGCAGCTTTTCGAGCTGACGGATGGGAAATGGTTTGGTGATGTCAAAGAGGCGGAAGAGAACGAGAGCAATGAGCGCGTGACGCCAATCGGCTCGGCTGCCGATCAGGGCGATCCACTGACCCGCGACCTCATCAATCACGACGAATTGCGGGTCGTGGCGGCCGGATTCTCGGGCGACGATGGTGGAGGCGGGAATACCGAGCAGCAGCGTGAGGGCGATGCCGGCGAGGAGGACGAGAAGCAGAGTCAGCGGAGGGGGTTTCAAGCCCCAGGCGAAGGCGGCCCAAACCAGCAACGCGCCAACCGAGCCCCAGGTACCGGGGCCGGGCTTGCCAAAGCCAGCGCCGAAGAAGGTGGCGATGGTCCATGCCCAGCGGTACTTCGTGTTTTTCTCGTTCTTGTTATGTGTGGCAGCGGGCTCACTCATCATGCGAATCGCCGCTTCTGGAGTGGCCGCCGCTGATTTCGCCAAGGTCTTCGAGGACCTCGGGGTCGAGGATGGGTGAACTGATCTTGTAGACGCCCATGGCCCACTTTCCGAGGTCGATCTTGCGGCAGCGGTCAGAGCAGAATGGGAAGTCTTCGTCGTTGAAGCGGACCAGCATGCCGCAAGTCGGGCAGTGGAGTAGTTTGGCGGATTTTTTCTTGGGAGCCATCGGACTAATTCATTTTACAGCGGGTCCGCCTCAGAGGGGACCGGAGAGGATGCGAGCTACAACGTCGTAGTCGTGGGCTTCGGTGATTTGGGCCCGGTAGAAACGGCCGGATTCAAGGGCGGCCACTTCGCCGCAGTCGTTGATGTAGACCTTGCCGTCGATCTCCGGGGCGTGAAACTCGGTGCGAGCCTCCCAGAGGAGCGGCGTCTCTTCGCTTTCACCTTCGGCCAGCAGCGTAAGTTCGCGGCCTACCCACTGCTGCTTGGCGCGCTTGCTGATGGATTGCTGGAGTTTCATCAAGCGCCGCTTGCGCGCTTCGATGGTGCGCTTGGGGATTTTGGCGTCGAGCGAAAAAGCTCCGGAACCGTCTTCGTCGGAGTAGTTGAAGACACCTAGCCAGTCAAAGCCAGCGGTCTTGACGAACTCTTCCAAAAGTTCAAAATCGCGCAAAGACTCGCCAGGGAAGCCAACGATAAAGCTCGTGCGCAGTGCGATGCCGGGAACTGCCGCGCGCACCTTGTCGAGAGTCTTGAGAAAGATCTCGGCTCCGGCGCCGCGCTTCATGCGCTTCAAAACATCTGGCGACGCGTGCTGCAGTGGCAGGTCGAGGTATTTGCAGATGTTGTCGTGTTTGGCAATGGTGTCGAGCAGCTTGCCCGTGATCCGATTGGGGTATGCATAGAGGAAGCGGAGCCAGCGAAGATCGGGTATTGCCGCGAGCGTGTCGAGGAGGGTGGCAAGGCCGTCGTTGAGGCCAAGGTCTTCGCCGTAGCATGTCGTGTCCTGGCCGATGAGGGTGATTTCGCGGACGCCGCGGGCGACGAGCTGGTGAGCTTCAGCCACCACGGATTCAAAGCGGCGCGAGCGGAATTTGCCTCTCAGGTTGGGGATCACGCAGAAGGAACATGGGTGGTCGCAGCCCTCGGCAATTTTGATGTAGGCCGAAGATTTGGGCGTAGTGAGAAAGCGCGGAGTCGTCTCGTCGTAGAGGTAGGTGGGCAGCAGATGGGTTGCGCCCTGCCAGTCGTCGCGGCTGAAGCGGCCTTGACGCTCGCGCTGGTCGCCTTCGGGACGAGAGCCTTGCTTGTGCGTGCCGGAAAGAGATTCCTGACCGGGACGAATTTCGGTTACGGAGTGGCCGCTAAGAATATTGAAGGGCGAGAGAGCGGCAGGCGTCGCGGCGAGACCGGCGGCCTCAAGAATGGCCTCCAGCTCGCCGGTGCCGACGATGGCATCGACTTCAGGGATGCTCTTGCGAATCTCATCGCCATAGCGCTCGACAAGGCAGCCGGCGACGATGAGCTTTTTTGCCGAGCCAGAGGTCTTGTGGCGAGCCATCTCGAGGATCGTATCGACGGACTCCTGCTTGGCCGTGTCGATGAAGCTGCAGGTGTTGACGATGAGAATTTCTGCTTCTTCGGGGTGACTGGTGAGCCGCGCGCCAGCCCGGTCGAGCAGGCCCATCATCACCTCGGAGTCGACAAGGTTTTTCGGGCAGCCCAGCGAGATAAAGCCCACGGTGGGAGGCGTGGGGGAGGGAAGTTTGCTCACCAATTCATTGTACCGGGGTGGAGGCTGCGGTGCGGCGTCGTATACCCCCACCCGCATTTTGGAAATAAAATCCTTGGTTTCAATGGGATGCGGGGGGTGTTGCGCTGCAAAATCGTGCAAGCAAAGGGGTTATTCGCAGAATCATGATTCTAAAGGTGGTTAGCGGTGAAGCTCTTCTCTTTCCGACGATCCGACGAAAACCACTCGGAAGCAAGGGTGACCGACGCGGATGTCTGTTTGGACTGCACGAACTCAAGTGCAGCCAATCACAGAATAAATCTATGCAATTGTTCGCGATGAATTTCATGAAGGCGCGCCGACTTGGAGCGAGCAGGTATAGCCTGTTTCTTGCAGTCGCGGGATTTCAAATTAGGAGTGATGACCGGATGAAAGCTTTCCTGGCAACAATGGCGGCAGTTGTTCTCTGTTCGGCGGCGGGCGCACAATCCGGGCCGCAGGTGATTCCACTCTGGACCCAGGGTGCTCCCGGCTTCGAGAGTCGCAAAGACATTCCCGAAGAGGCGCGGGATTATTGGGTGCGCCGGATCAACAATCCCTCGATCACCGTCTTCTTGCCGACCATGGAAAAGGCGACCGGAGCGGCCGTCGTGGTGGCGCCCGGAGGCGGCTTTCACGAGTTGGTCTATGAGAACGAGGGTGTTCGCGCGGCGGAGTTCTTCAACAGCATCGGAGTGGCTGCATTTGTGCTGAAGTATCGGTTGCCGGGTGAAAAGGATTCTCCGTATACGATGGAGAACGTGCGCCAGGATGCCTATCGCGCGATGCGCCTGGTGCGCTGCCACGCGGCAGAGTGGCAGATCGATCCGCACCGCTTGGGGATCATGGGATTCTCCGCCGGCGGTGCGCTGGTTTCGTTGATTGCCTATGCGCCGGGCAGTGGCGACCCGACCGCACCCGATCCCATCGACCGGTTGAACGGCAAGCCGGACTTCCAGATCCTCGTCTTTCCCGGTACTCCCGAGCCGTTAACGATCCCAGCCGATGCGCCTCCGTCCTTCCTGATCGTGGCCAACGACGACGAGTACGGCTGCGACAAAGTGACCTTAGGCATCTTTGAAAAGTTGCGGGCAGCTGGCGTGCGCACCGAGGCCGTATTCCTCGCCCAGGGCAAGCATGCCTTCAATATGAACGAGCGTCCCAACCTGCTGACGGTCATGCACTGGCCCCAGCAACTGGCCGACTGGATGCACGATAGCGGCTTGCTGACACCGGCGGGAGCGATGGGAGGAAAATAGGCCCACAGGCGACTATTAAGCCACTCTCTCAAAGGCACCATCCTCAAGATTCCTGGTGAAAATCATAGATGCCTTGTGGTGCTAAAATCAGCAAGTGCCGGGTCCTACGCGACGTAATCCCGCCAACCCCGCCAGGTCCGGAAGGAAGCAACGGTAACGGGCTAGTACGTGTGCAGTAGGTCACCCGGCGCTTTTTGTGCGTTGTGGGCCATGGGGCTGAACAGAGACCAGCAAAAGTAGCCGCAGGTCCTTCGACTTCGCTGCGCTTCGCTAAGGATGACAGTGTTTTTTGATTATGACCGGCGAGCCGGGGGATGCTCCCGTTTTGCAAGCCGCAAGGAGAAATGATTTGACCCTCAGTGTTCGCCCCGTCGTGGGCTGCCGTGCAAAGATCACGGCGCTCGGAACCTACGTTCCCCCGCAAGTTCTGACCAACCAAGACCTCGAAAAACTCGTAGAGACCTCGAACGAATGGATTCTGGAACGCACCGGCATCCGCGAGCGGCATGTGCTGGCCAAGGGGCTTGGCGTGAGCGATATTTGCACCGAGGCGGCCAAGAAATGCCTGGCGGCGCGGGGCATTCCGGCCACCGAGGTCGAGGTGATCATCGTGGGCACCGTCACGCCCGACATGATGTTCCCCGCGACGGCCTGCCTGGTGCAGGACAAGATCGGAGCCAAGGGGGCCTGGGGCTTCGACGTCTCGGCCGGCTGCTCGGGGTTTGTCTATGCGCTGCAAGCGGGCGTGAAGATGGTGGAGAGCGGGGCGCATAAGAAAGTCCTGGTTTGCGGCGCGGACGCCAACACGAGAATGACCGACTATACCGACCGGACGACGTGCGTTCTCTTTGGTGACGGCGGCGGGGCGGTGCTACTGGAACCATGCGAACAGGACGAGATCGGCTTCATTGACTATGTGCACGAGATCGACGGGGCAGGGGCGCCGGTGTTGAATTTGAAGGGCGGGGGCAGCCTGAATCCATCGAGCCACGAGACCGTGGATAAGAAGATGCATTACATTTACCAGGACGGCCAGGCGGTGTACAAATTCGCCGTTCGCAAGATGTCGGAGGCTACGACAAAGCTACTGGCGCGCAACGGCGTGACCGGCGCGGACCTGGGCTGCTTCATTCCCCACCAGGCCAATATGCGAATTATTACGGCCACGGCCGATCGGCTAGGCATGGCACGGGATCGCGTGATCATCAACATAGAAAAGTACGGCAATACCTCGGCGGGAACGATTCCTCTGGCCATGGAGACGGCGGTCGAGGAGGGCAAGCTCAAAAAAGGCGACCTGGTGCTGATGGCCGCGGTTGGCGCGGGCTTCACGGTGGGCGCGGTACTGCTGCGGTGGGAGATCTAGCGAGTCTGAAACTCAGAGAGATTGAAGCAAAAGGGCCGGTCCGCTTTTGGGATCGGCCTTTTTCGCGAGTTGGCTCTTGATGAAACCTGGGGATATGGGCGCCGGTCGAAAGCTGAGCTACTGAGTCAACAGCTTGAATGCGTGAGTCCATTGATTACGCGCGAAGCCGGGGATGCACCATAGCATGCTCAACGGCTCGATGGCGCGCGCTGCCTCCGCTTTGCCCATGTCCGCCGTCTCCCAGCCAAACTGATCGAGGATGCCGCGCACCGTCTCTTTTGCCGCATCATTGTTGCCGCAGATGAACATGGTCGGCTTGCCTTGCTTGAATTGGGGATTGACCATAAGGGCGCTGCCCACCGAGTTAAAGGACTTGACGAAATTCGCCCCCGCAAACTCGCGCTGCAACTGCTCCATCAGCGATTCATTTATATCGGTGAAGAATGGGAGTACACCGTTCACTGGGGGCGCGTCTTTAATCGGGTTGCACGCGTCGATCACGGTTTTTCCACTGAGATTTTTTGCGCCTGCCAGACGGAGGACATCCGCTGCCGCCTCGCCATTGACTGCAAGAACGATGAGTTCGCCAAATGCTGCCGCAGCGGCGAAAGTGCCCGTCGACGCAGGCGGATTCTGCGACTTCCAACTATCAAGCTTTTCTGGTGTCCTTGAACCAACCATTACCTCATTGCCGTATTTCAGGAAGCCCGCTGCGAGTGATTTCCCGACCTCGCCCGATCCCAAGACTCCAATCTTCATCTTGACCTCCAGTCACGCATAAGATTAGCCAGGCGTTCCCGGAGATTCAGGCTTTTTAGAGTAAGCTCTCGGCCTATTACTCGATAGGCCGAGAGCCCTTTTTCAATTATTTTCTACGCGTCCATGTAACTGGATGGTCCCCGACAGCAGAAAAGTGCTTGTCGTAAGTGACCGCTCTGCCTTCCAGTGTTTGCCCATCGTTGGACAACGTGAATGTAAGGGCGACCTCGGAAAATGGAAATGCCGGATCTCGTCCCTTGAGCTTGAAACTGAGCTGCCTCGGTTGGACTTCGACATCACTCATCGCCCGTTTCGATGGGGTACAACCGTTCTTGATCTCCCATCGCGCTCCGTTTTGCTTGACATAGTAGTCGCATTGCGAATTCGACTCGCCGCCCACCAGATAGTCGTTTGGTGCGGAGGTTTGATACCACCTTCCCTCGACGGTGTAAGTCATCGCGTCGGTGGCCGCGCGCTCTTTCAGTCGCTTTTGCTCGAGGAGTTTCTGCTGCTCCACTTCCGATTGTTTCTTTGCCTGCTCGTCTGCCGCAGTCTTCCCCAGCGCTTTGAGCCGGTATATTTCGTCCTGGGTGATACGGGCGTCTGTGGGTTGGATGGCCTGGTAAAAGATCAGGCTGGAGATGGCGTCGTCATAGCGTCCTGCGAGGGTCTGGACGCCGGCAAGCTTTTTATACGCGTCTCCCCACCATGGAGCGGTCAGCAAAGCCGCTTTATACTCGGTGATCGCCCGCTCGTAGTCGGCACTTTCCGTGGCGGAATTTCCGAATACAACTGCCATCACGTAATGTCCACGGGCTTCCTCGGGAACCTCGGGCTGTGTCCCCATGGCCTGAGCCAGTTGAATGATGTGCATCCGCGCGGCGTCGGTGGGATTGGCGTTAAACTGCTGTAACGCTTGCTGAAACTGTGATGCCTGCTTGTGGTCGAGACTGCGGCGCAGTTGCTCTGCACTGAGCGTGTCGGTCCCAGGGCGCACTGCCGCAAAATAGAGCACAAGATTGCGCCTGGCGCCCTCGTATTCGTTAGCCTTGGCATATGCCGAGGCGGCGTTGACGTAGGCATCGGCATACCACGGAGCCTGCACCGCGACCTGCTCAAACATCTGGGCCACTGTTTCAAAATCGTCCGTCGAAGCTGCGGAGGCCATCTGTGCGGTAGCCTTGGCATAATCATCTTGAGCAAGCTGAGAGATCGCGGGGGCCGGATTCAAGCTCTTGGACAACTCCAAAATCTTGCTGCGCAGTGTGACATCTGAAGGATTGCTTTGGAAACTTGCCAGGTCGGTTGCGAGCTCAGCGCGGGTTGCCGTCTCGGCGGCAGCCTGCTCCCGAGATAGGGCAGTATGCTTGGCAGTTTGTGCCTGTGTCGTCGCAGTCGTTGCGCACGACAAGGTAAGAATCATGAGACCGGAGAAAACAGATCTTACGTTCATGGTTTCTCTCTTTCCCTCTGGTACCCGATGTCCGAGACCAAAAACAAATTTAACGAAGTCGATTTACATTGTATCTGGAATTTTCAAGTTGAGCACTTAGATATAAATCTAGACTGTAGACACCCTAGATGCGGCCCTCTGCGGCGCAGGAAGATCAGCGCGCGTAAGCCGGCATCCCATCGTCGTGCGCATCGCATAAAGTGCTTCTTATCGAAGACCCCGATCCCGACTTTGATCCAGACATCAATCGAGACCTTGGCACAACCCATCAGCAGAGAAGCTGTACTCGGGCAGTATGTGGGCTTCCGCGGCCATGCGGAAGAAGACTCTCATGGCCTCGATGCACTCGCCGTCGAGGATGTAATGGATGTTCGTGGTCAGATAGCTTCGGATCGTCTGCTCGGGGATGGGGAGGCGGCGAGACCACTCGGTGATCAAGGTCTCGATGTTCTCCAGGCCGTGAATGCGGGATTGGTTCAAATCTGCGGCGATACTTTCTTCAAAAGAGCTGCTCCACGCAGTGGTGCACCAGACGGCAGAGACGAAAGGCAGGCCGGTAAGGGCGCGCCACTCCTGGGCCAGATCGTGATAGACAAGCAGTTCCCCGGTTCGTTCAAACCGATTGGCCTGCTCTTCGATGGCAAGCAGAGCCGGGTCTCCGATGAGGATCGCTGCGTCCGCCTTTTGAAGCATGGCATCGAGATCGGCGGCGAAAGGCAGAAAAGGCACGTCCGGGTTGTCCCAGTGTTTGAAGAGGATTCGCGCATGGGCCAGAGTAGTGCGGCTTGCCACGTCGGCAGCAACGGAGCGCACGCTTTGGAGCGGCTGACTCGCTCTTCTGACGAGCAGCAGAGACCGCACTCGACCCTTGGAGGCGATGGTGCACCCTGGCAAGATACGCAGGCCGGGGATGGTGGCCAAAGCGGCGATCGGGACAAGTCCGATCTCTGCTGCGCCCGAAGACAGGCGGTCGGCACACTCTGCGGGAGACATGCGTTCGATCTGATAGCGTTGCGCGAGCGGCACGTTGAGCGGCGGGTGTTCAAAGTCCCACATTAGAGGCGCAGGGTTGAGAAAATCGATGGCGGCGATCCGCAGACGGGGTTGGGGCAGGGAACTCACGCTTTCTTTTCAGGCTACTTCCCTTAGATTACTTCCAGGGAATGCGAGATTCCGCCGGAAACATCCATAGTGCCAATACCTCAAGCCTTGACATGCGAGCCTGCTCAAGGTAACGTTGGCCAAATTACTATAAAGCGCCGATTCGGTTTCCTGTGAGGAAAGCCGGGATGGGGCATTTTAGGACAAATTGATGAATCTATGAGCACATCCCCTCAAGAAACGGCGCCTGTCGTCACTCCCCAGTTGGACGAGGAACGGCTGGCTTGGCTTGCGCTGACGCTCGCGCCGGGGCTTGGCCCTAAGCGCATCCTGGATGCCGTGCAGAGGCTGGAGACGGCCGCCCAGATCTTCTCCCTGACGCTCACCGAGCTTGAAGGGCTGAGGTTTCCCGCCCAGGCGGCTCAATTCATCTTCGATGGCAAGGCGCGCCGCGCGGCCGAGGCGGAGTGGGTGCGTGTTACGGGCCAGGGGGCCACGGTGGTCACGTTTAGTTGCCCCGAGTATCCTGAGCGGCTAAAGGAGATTTATGACCCGCCGCCGGTGCTGTGGGTGCGTGGCGCGGCCAATCTGCTTTGCCGGCCGGGAATTGCGATTGTGGGCACGCGCCATCCATCGCCCTACGGCTCCGGGATGGCGGAGATGCTGGCGCGTGATCTGGCCGTGAGGCGACTGCTCGTTATCTCCGGCATGGCGAGAGGCGTCGATTCCTGCGCGCATCGCGGAGCGCTGGCAGCGCGGATGCCCACGGTGGCTGTCTGGGGCACGGGCGTCGATGTGGTCTATCCCAAGGAGAATAAAAAACTGGCGGAGGAGATCCTGGCCGCCGGCGGGGCGATCTTGAGCGAGTTGCCGATGGGGACATTCCCGGCGCCGCAAAATTTTCCGCGCCGCAATCGCATCTTGAGTGGGCTGAGCGTGGCCGTCCTCGTGGTGGAGGCGGCAGAGAACTCTGGGACGCGCGTAACCGCTCGCTGCGCGGCCGAGCAAAACCGCGACATCTATGCTGTGCCGGGAAATGTTACGAACAAGGGTTCGTGGACTCCCAACACGCTGATTAAACAGGGAGCAAAGCTGGTAGCGACCTGGGAGGATGTGTGGGAAGATCTGCCCTCGCAAATCCGCCTGGAGTTGGAAGACTACGCGCCGGCTGAATCGAAATCACCCATCACAGCATCCTTGTTGCCTGATCCCGTGCTACGGTCTGAGGAAACCGCGGTGCTTGAGGTTCTGCGTGCCGACGCGGCCTTGCAGATCGATGAGATCCTCGAGTTGTTGGACACGCAACTAACTTCGTCCGAGGTGTTTATGGCTCTCTTCGAATTGGAGATCACGGGACGAATAAGACAGTTGCCGGGAAAAAACTATGTGCGGACCATGTAGCTATAGTTGCACCTATGAGTTGTAAGTTGGACCTGGCGTAACCTGATGTAGTGCACTGATTCGGTTACTAAAGAGCGTTGGTAAATCAACTCCACCCACTGACTTCTTAAGCTATCCTAAGACCACACTTAAGTGGCCAAGTTGTTAGCTTGAACGACAAGGAAGAAGGTCTCTCCCATGAAGTTATTCGGGGCGAAGAGTGGCGTGAAGTTTGTTTTGACAGTGTTGATCTGCGTCGGTTCTGCCGTAATGCTACACGGCGATACGATGGTTGCTACATTTGACCCGGCAAAAACGCAGGCACCCAACACGACGACACTGTGCGGTTCCGATCCTGTTTGCTGGATCGGCGAACAGACCTTCCCCACAGCATCTGTACCGGCCGCGGGTAATTTCCCAACGCTTGTGTCCAAAGGCGCCGCGGGCGCTCAGATAGCGGGGACTTATTCCGGGGGAATCACGATTTCGAATACCTACGAATGGGGTGGCGCTGGAGGTGCAGGCTACTATCCGACTGTGAGCAACAGCAGTTATACGCTCACGCTGACAACTTCAGGCGGCCTTCCGGGCGTCAACTACTTCGGAATGTGGTTATCGGCTCTTGACTCTGCCAACGAGCTTCAGTTTTACGAGGGCAGTGTCCTGCTGTATACCTTCACACCGACGATGTTTGTGAGCCTGGTTGGACCATGCCCGAACGCGAGTAACGCATTTTGCGGCAACCCAAATAACCAGGAGGACGCAAATGAGCAATTCGCGTTTCTAAACTTCTACGATGAAACAGGCTACTTCAACAAAATCGTCTTCTCTGAATCCGACTCGTCCGGTCTCGAATCAGACAATCAAACCGTCGGATACATGAATCCCGTAGTTCCGACGGGCACCCCGATCGCGGCCACGCCAGAGCCAGCCTCGTTCGTTCTGCTGTTGATTGGCGTGTTGGCCCTGCTCGGAGTGATGCGCCGTCCAAAAGCGATTAGCCTGAGATAGTGTAGCTTTCACTTCGATCGAATCCAAGTCCACAGAATCCCGGGTCTCGTTTTGGGGCCTGGGATTTTTTTGAAGGACTCGTTGAGGTAAGGGCTGGAGCAAGATCGGCGTATAAAAGCGAGAAGAGATTTCTTTTCAGGGGTGGCAGGAAGGAGAATCCTCCGAGTCCGTCATCCTGCGCTCAACTTCAATCGAAATGAGTGCCTTGCGGCCGCTGAATTCTTTCGAGCCGGATGAAAGAAACCGGACCGAAGTCCAGGAAAAATCGCTAGCGGGGTGGAAACGGAAGGGTGTTCCGTGGTAGCGTCCAACTTTTGCGGATGATTTTTCCCGGATGGGGAAACCGGCCTGAGCCGCGGCGCAAGTCGAGTGCCGCGAAAAAAACGGAAACCCTCTCTTTCGAGTCCAACAGGCCGGACGCGTTAGAGTGGAATGGAATCTAGGATGGCAATGATCAAATCACTGGTAATCGTCGAGTCGCCGGCCAAGGCCAAGACGATCGAGAAGTATCTGGGCAAAGGGTTTGAGGTTCTGGCATCGGTTGGGCACATCATGGACCTGCCGAAGAACGATATCGGTGTGGAACTGGAACATCGCACCTTCGAGCCGACTCTGATCGTCTCTCCCGGCAAGGAAAAGGTCGTCGCGCAATTGAAGCGGGCCGCGGCGAAGGCGGATGAAATCTATCTTGCGCCTGACCCGGACCGCGAGGGTGAAGCGATTGCGTATCACCTTGCGCTGCAACTGGGCACGTCGGCCAAGGAGCGGAAAAAGATTCGCCGCGTGACATTCAACGAGATCACGAAGAAGGCCGTGCAAGAGGCATTCAAGCACGCTCGCGATCTGGATCAAAATCTCGTTGACTCGCAGCAGACACGGCGAATTCTTGATCGCCTGGTCGGCTACCAGATTTCGCCGCTCCTCTGGGATAAGGTCCGGCGGGGATTGTCGGCGGGCCGCGTGCAGACGGTAGCCGTGCGCCTGATCGTCGAGCGTGAGCGGGAGATCGGTGCGTTCGTACCGGTGGAGAATTGGACGCTCGATGCCGTGTTGCACCCGGAAAAGCAGGCGGAGAAGAGCTTCAAAGCGCGCTTCGTAGGCATCGACGGCGAGCCTTCGCGGGTGGCGAACGGCCGCGACAAAGATGGCAAAGAGCAATTCATCGCCAACGCGCTGCCGAACGAGGCGTCAATGAAGGCGGTGGTTGCGGCGCTTGAAAAGGCGCAGTGGTCGCTGGTTTCAGTACAGTCCACCGAGAAACAGAGAAGGCCGTCCGCGCCATTCATTACCAGCCAATTGCAGCGCGACGCGGCCAGCAAACTCGGCTTCAATGTGCGGCGGACAATGGGCGTGGCGCAGCGGCTCTATGAGGGCATCGATCTCGGCGACGAGGGTACGACCGGCCTGATCACTTACATGAGAACGGATTCGCCGCGCATCGCGCCGGAAGCTATTGCCGGCGCACGGGAGTGGATCGGCAAGCATTTGGGCGCGCAGTATCTTCCAGCGTCGCCGAACGTCTACAAGGGCAAGAAGGACGCGCAGGATGCACACGAAGCGATCCGTCCCACCGATGCCGCGCGCACTCCGGAGTCGATTGCACGCTATCTGACGGAAGAGCAACTTAAGCTTTACCGCCTCATCTGGCAGCGGTTTGTAGCTTCGCAGATGATGCCTGCGGTCTTTGATGTGACCACGGCAAAGATTGCCGCCGTCAGTGCGCAAACGGGCAAGAGCTATGATTTTCGAGCCAGCGGCTCAGTTACGCGCTTCGACGGATTCCTGAAGGTTTACGAGATCCTGGAAGAAAAGAAGGACGACGACGATGAGTCGTCCAGCAAGCTGCCTAACCTGGACAACGTGAAGAAACTGGAGCGCGAGAAGCTCGAACATGAGCAACATTTCACGCAGCCGCCTCCGCGCTACAACGAGGCTTCGCTGGTGAAGGTACTGGAAGAGCGGGGCATCGGGCGCCCGTCGACGTATGCCTCGATCATCAACACCATTCAGGACCGCGAGTATGTGACCAAGATTAGCGGGCGGTTCTATCCAACGGAAATCGGAATGGTGGTCTGCGACCTGCTGGTAGAGAGCTTTCCGTATATCTTCGACGTGGCTTACACGGCCAAGCTTGAAGAGGAATTGGATGAGATCGAAGAGGGTACGGAAAAGTGGACCACTCTGCTCAACGGCTTCTATGGCTACTTTGAGGGTGAGCTGAAGGATGCCGGAAAAAACATGGGCGATATCAAACGCATGGAGAAGAAGACCACAGAAACCTGCGACCTTTGCGGGTCGCCCTTATTATTGAAGTGGGGTAAGTTCGGCACATTCTACGCCTGTTCTGCCTACAACAAAAAGGATAAGTCGACCTGCACATTTACAAAGGAAAACACGGCAGCCAAGCCTGACATGAATACTCCCGAAGGTCAGGAAGCTACCGAAGCCGAGGAATACTGCGATAACTGCGGCCGTGTAATGGTGCTCCGACGAGGGCCCTTCGGAATGTTCATGTCTTGCCCTGGCTTCAATGAGGATCCGCCGTGCAAGACCTTCCGCAAACTGAGCAGCAAGCAGCAGCAGAAGCAGTCCGTTCCCCAGCCGACAGGCGAGGATTGCCCGCAATGCGGTAAGCCTCTTGTGCTGCGCCAGGGCAGTTACGGTGAGTTTGTCTCCTGCTCCGGCTATCCCAAATGCAAGTATGTAAAGCAGAATTTGATTGAAGGCCTGAAGTGTCCCAAGTGCGGTGTGGGCGACCTTGCCGAGCGCAAGGCCCGGCGAGGAAACATCTTCTGGGGCTGCACCAACTATCCGAAATGCGACTTCACTTCGAACCTGAAGCCCGTCGCCGAGAAGTGCCCGGAGTGCGGAAGCCCGTACCTCGTAGAGAAGACGCTGCGGTCTGGGATCTTCCTCGAATGCCCGAACAAAAAGAAGTCGGCCGAAGAGGAAGTTGCGCCGAAGAAGCGGGTAGCCAAGAAAGCTGCCAAAACAGCCGAACCAACAGAAGGCGCCGTCGTATGCAGTTACTCGAAGCGGATCGGCGATGCGCCGCCGCTACCGACGGTCGAGACGCATGGTCCGGTGGTCGAAAAAAAGGCTGCAAAGAAAGGCGCCAGAAAAGAGTTACTACCCGCATAAGATCTTAGATCCCTTGCGATTCGCTCTGCTGCGTATCGCTCTACGATCTGGGCGAGTATATGGAATTGTCGGCGGTCATTGAGATGGATGGGACGCCGCTCGCAACGAGGCAGCAATCTTTCGCCTTGATCCGGTAGTATGGGTATGCGGAGAGACCCTCAATGGAACGAATGCTTGCAACACCTGCCGATGCCGAAATAATCATTGGACTTTATCAATTGCGCACCGAAGCCGTGATGCGCCAGGCTCGCGCGTGGATTACCGGAGAGTTTTGGCCGGCCACTGCCGAGGAGTTCTTTGCCGTGGCGGAGAACCCAACTGACCCGCACAACGCATGGCTGCGCCAGGTGCTCACCTACTGGGAGATGGCTGCGGCGATGGTCTTGCACGGCGCTGTCTCGGCCGAGTTGTTTGTGGACTGCAACGCCGAAGGCTTCTTTTTACTCGCCAAATTTGCGCCGATCCTGGAGGCAATCCGGGAGAAGAATCCGGGATTTTTGATCAAGACTTCGGAACTCGTGAACCGGTTTTCAGCCGGCGCTCAGCGGTATGAGGCGGTGCTGAAGAACGTGGAGGCCCGACGCGGCAGTCTGCCAGCCCGGCAAGAGGCGCATGGCCAGTACTCTTACCCCGCGAAACCCTGACCAACACCCTCACTTGCCCAATCCAGGCAAGATGGAGGATGATAAGAGCCGAAAGACGATTCCCTATTCCCCAGGAGGTTTTTCATGAAGCGTGTAGCTCTGTTGGCAGTTTGTTTTGGCCTGACAGCGATCGCGGCCGGCGCCGCCGATTCCGCGAAGATCAACGGCTGGATTTCTGACTCGATGTGCGGCGCCAAGCACACCGGGACAGGTATGGCGTGCGTGAAGAAGTGCATCGAGGGCGGCTCCGCCCCGGTCTTTGTGGACGAAGACAAAAAGGCGGTCTGGTCCATAGAAAATCCGGATGCTGTGAAGGCTTTTTACGGCGACCATGTGACCATCATGGCCACCGCCGATCATGACAAAAAGAGCGTTCACATCGACTCGATCAGCGCAGCGGAGTAAACCCTCTCAAACTTCGGCCTCTGACTCCGACTCGCCATCCCCGCGATTCTCTGCTATTGTCGTATCCGTTAGAGCATATCGACGGATACGACCAATGGCACGAGCAATCTGGAACGGCAAAATCATTGCCGAAAGCGAGACAACGCAAACGGTGGAAGGGACTGTCTATTTTCCCGAATCCGGCTTGAAGCGTGAGTACTTTCACCCCAGCAGCACCACTTCCCTCGATCCGATCAAGGGGCAGGCGCGTTACATGAACCTGCTGATCGATGGGCAGGATAATCCGGATGCCGCTTGGTACTATCCCGATCCGAAGCCGGCTGCGCGCAAGATCAAGGGATATGTAGCCTTCTGGCGCGGCGTGGACGTGGAGCAATAGCCGAATGGGATGAACTGCCTGCTTGGCGCTTATCGCGCTCCGTCTGCGGTGGGAGTTCTAGTGTGTCGTGTGATACATTTGCGCCATGGGCCAGAAAATTTTGGCGAGATTTGCGGTGCTGTTGGCCATAGCACTGGCGCCGTTCTTCGTCCCCACTCCATCAAACGGACAGAGTAGCGCAAAGAGGCCACCCGCGAGCCGCCAGGCCTCAACAGCTTTGACCCCTCCCCGAGTTATTTCGCAAGATGAACCCCGGCTGACGCCAGCGGTCGACAGCGAGAGTGGGCTTCACAGTCTCCAGCCTGCGCCATCGGTCACCGTTGCCACTCCCGCTCCCGCCGCCAAGCCGTGGACCTGGCAGGAGGAGGCCACATGGGTAGCCAATATCCTGCTCGCCATTTTTGGTTACGTCGGCATCATGATGGCTCGCTCACTTCTAAAAAAAATTGAGCGCCAAACAGCGTTCGGAGAAGCCGCAGCCGAAGCCGCCACCAGCACGGCTCACGCAGCATTGCTGAATGCGCGATCTTTCATCCTCTCAGAGAGGCCCTGGCTGTTGATTACGGTTGAGCCATCGCGCAGCGCGGAGAACACCTTCACGATACTGGCTACGAACCGAGGCCGCACTCCGGCCAGAATCACATCAACAGTAGAAGACGCCATCATCGCCCTCGACGAAAAGCTTCTTCCCTCAACTCCAGAGTATCCGAGAGAAGAACCTGCCGCCTCCGCCGTCCCGATCATTCTGGTTCCTGGGGAGTCGACGACAATCAAGTCATTTTGCCGCGATGAGGTGAAAGCGCTTTGCGATTCGGAGGAGAGATTCAGGCGCATCGGAACCTGGGAAGAAAAGCTCTATCTCTATGGAAGAGTCGTTTATTCGGACTTGATCTCGCCTTCAGACGATCAAGTTCATGAGACGAACTGGTGCTGCTGGTATATTCATGGCCGGCAGAACAGCGGCTTGGTTATTGCCGGCCCACATGAATACAACTCACATACTTAGTTTGGTCCACCGGAAATAGATCTCATACTCCTCGACCCGAACGCACGCGGTCCTCGACCGGATTGGGGCAAGGCCAACGCCTCTCGGGCTTAGAGCGAAAACCATTCATATCGCCATGCATACCGGTTGAAAGCAAATCTGGAAGACTCGCCGCGACGTTCGCCTGGAGTGAATTTAAAAACTTCGTTCTCTCTCCTCCCAAGGGGAGTATTCTGGCCTTGCAAACAACCTTGCCATTTGAAAGGGCGCATCGACCAATGTTCATCGTGGGTTGTGTTTTCCTGCTTGTAGCGCTTGCCATCCGTATTGCGGCTCATCGCCTCAAGGTGAGATCAAGCGAGTTGGCGAAGGTGGATGCCGGCCATTCCAGTCACTCGGTCAAAGAGGCGATCCCCGGAGTCAGTTCGGACTTCCCGGTTCACGCTCTGACAATGGGTGCCTTAGCCTCTGCCGTGACGGGTCTCCTGTTTATCATCGCATCGTGTATCACCTCGGTCAGCGCGGGGCAGGTAGGCGTGCCGGTCATCTATGGCAGCGTGCAGCCCTACATAATCCCTGAAGGCCTGCACACCATCAATCCCTTTGCGTCGGTAACAGAGATGTCAGTGCGCAGCCAGACCTACACCATGGTTTCGGCTGAGAATGAAGGCGAGGTCAAAGGAGACGATTCAATCTTTGCTCAATCCTCCGACGGCGTTGTGCTCACGCTCAATGTCAGCATTGTTTACAAACTCGTAGACGCCGATGCGCCTTGGGTCTATCGCCACCTGGGAACCGACTACGCCAGCAATATCGTCCGTTCAGCGGCTCGATCCGCTGTGCCCGACAGTACCTCGCAATTTACCTTCGAGGAGGCCTACGCTTCGAAGCGCGCGGCGATGGCGGAGATCATTCGCACCCGCATGAATGGCTCGATTAATGAGATTCTGCGCCAATACCAAGGATTCTCAGGCGCTGGCGTGGTGATTCAGCAGGTCTTCATCCGCGAGGTAAAGCCTTCCGCGCAACTGCTCACCGCAATCGAGCAGAAGATGACCGCGCAGCAACAGGCTCAACAGATGGACTTTACGCTCGAAAAGGAGCGCAAGGAGGCGCAGCGCAAGGCCATCGAGGCGCAGGGCATTCAGGACTTTCAAAACATCGTAACCAAGGGAATTACCGAGCCGCTGCTGAAGTGGAAGGGCATTGAGGCCACAGAAAAGCTGGCAGCTTCTCCGAATGCAAAGGTTGTGATCATTGGCGGCAAAGACGGCTTGCCGGTGATCCTCGGTCAGCAGTGACCGGTCTGCGTTTTTCAAAGGAAGGACCAAGCAAGTCTCCGCTGCGATGCAAAAATTCCTCGGCGCTAAAACAGGCTGCAATAAAGGAAAGATGTGCTGTCTATATCGACTTTCTGCGGCAATCGATCTGCACTCCGGTGGGATTGTCGCCAACTTTTCCCCGACGATGATCCGGTTAGCGAGTGAACATCTACGGGGAGTATACGACTGGAACGCCTTGCAGTGTTGCGGGCGGCTTCGGGACGCTTCGCAATCAGGCAAGCGATTTATCGGACGATAGGAAGGGAATCATTGCTGCTGAGGCTGATTTTGAGCCGATTCGAAGAACTGCCTGGCAGACAAGACTTTTCCTCGTCAGGCCGTTTCAACATCCCGCAGGTTCTGTTCAAACAACGGATCTGGCTCGGCAAGCCGGATCAGGCGATGCAGATAAGCACGGGAAATGCATAGGCTTCGGGCGGCAAGCGTCTTGTTGCCACTGTGTTCCCTCACCGCAGTTACAGCCAGTTTGACCTTGTAGTCACGCAATTGCCGTTCAAAGGAGCCGGCGGGGTTGTAATCGCTGATATCGACAATTTCGCCGATATCCCCCATATCCCCGAGATCGGGATCGGCCTCTTCAACGTTCAGGCTGAAATCTTCCGCCCGGACGGTCTTTCCCGAGGAGAGGATAATAGCCCGCTGCATCACGTTTTCAAGTTCGCGCACATTGCCGGGCCAGCGATAACTCTGGAGCAGGCCAATTGCACGAGGCTCGATATCATCCATCGGCTTTTGAAACATCTGACCGTACAGACGAAGGAAATGCCGGGCGATGCGCGGAATGTCTTCCGGATGCTCCTGCAGAGGCGGCGATTCAATCCGCATGACATTGATGCGGTAGTAGAGATCCTGACGGAATTTTCCTTCAGCCACCAACTTGCCTAAATCCTGGTGTGTGGCAAAGATCAAGCGAGCCCGCAACGGGATGAGCTTGTTGCTTCCGAGGCGATTGAATTCCATTTGCTGCAGGACGCGCAACAGCTTGACCTGAGTGAAGAGGCTGAGATCGCCGATCTCGTCGAGGAACAGCGTACCGTCGGCCGCCTGCTCGAAATAGCCCTCGCGTGCACCGACGGTGCCGGTGAAAGCACCCTTTTCATGACCAAACAACTCCGCCTCGATCAAGGTTTCAGGGATGGCCCCACAAGAGACAGCGACAAAGGGTCGGTTGGCACGGGATCCGAGGTTGTGAATGGCCCTGGCGATCAGCTCCTTGCCCGTACCGCTTTCGCCGGTTACAAGCACCGAGGCATTGAGATTAGTCACACGATGGACCAGCTGATATACCCGCTGCATCTGCGGGCTCGCACCGATCAGGTGGTCGCAACTGCCGGGCTCCTCCAACTGTTGCTGCACAGTCTGCAACTGCTGCCTCAGGGAGGAGTTCTCGTAAGCCCTGCTCAGCATGGTCTTGAGGTCCCGAATGGAGGGCGGCCGGCGACAATAGCCGAAAGCACCAGTCCGGACCAGCTCAAACGCGGTCGATCTCAGACCGTCGTCGGCCATGATGACCAGGGGAACATGTGTGGCAATGAGTCGCTGGGTACATCCGATCCGCTCTTGAAGCGAATCATGATTCGAATTCAGATCCAAAATCACAACATCGCAATCGCCGGCAGCACGAAGCAGATTGATTCCATCCTCATCCGCCTCCATTTGGACTTCGAATTCCTTGCCGAGCGCAGAGCAGAGAAGCGTGTGGAGCGTTCGGTCTTCCGAAAAAAGCCCGATCTTGATCATTGCTGGACCCGCTCCCTTACCGTGCTGCGGCCGCGCCGCCTCCTAAAATGAAGCGGAAAAGCGACGTACATCTATCCGAAAATGCGACCCATGCGCCAGAGACACTTCAGCGCCAGGCTCATGCCACCTTGCTGCAATCCCCTGTCGAAGACAAAGCCTATGAGGCTAAATTGGCAATGATCGACTCTGATCATGGATATTAGCGACGAATGAACGAGCCTGTCGAGATTACTATGGTAATTTTCTCTAAGGCTCAGATTTTGTTGATCTTCTTCCGTAGGTGCGGTGCTTTTTAGAAACATAGCTCGCCATGGAGCCCATTTGGATGGTCCAGGAAGAAAATAAACCCTGTTTCTTGTGTCGGTTACCCGATGTATTCCACCCCCTGCGGGGAAGCTTGGAGGTGCAGGAAGACTCGAGACACGAGCTACGGTTTGGAGTACTGTCTGTCCCTTTGGTATGATCCATATGTCATTCAGGTAACAGATTGGGCAGTTACTCAAGATCCCAGGCCCCTTCCAGGGAATCTAGTTTGTCACTGCCTTCGTCGCGGATCTCCCGTAGTTTCCTGCACTTGCGATTTAGCAAAGGAGGCCTTGAACGGTGTATACGCCCCGCTTCACTCCAAATTGTCTTTCCGTAAACAGCCGTGTACACCGCGCTTTAACGCTGCTCCCATCTACGCCGATTGGGGGAGTTTATAGCTTTATGGGTTTGGTCCGATAAATGCAGTAAGGGTGAGTCAACCGCTGTTGTGGAGTTCTCCCTACTCGTTGGGGAGGGAAGGAAATGGAATGCACTGGTTCGCGTGGTGGCCAACCCTGATCGTGCTTGCCGTGGCGATATTCACGGACCTGCGCACCCGTCGAATTCCCAACTGGCTCGTGGTCCCGTTTCTACTTATAGGGCTTGCGGCCTCGCCTTGGCGTCACGACTGGCAGAGCAACGGTCATGGCTTCGGCTGGCACGGTCTGGGCCAGAGTCTGGCCGGGATGGCGCTTGGGCTGCTGATCAATGGCATCCCGTTCCTGATGGGCTGGACCGGGGGCGGAGACGTGAAGTTATGCGCCGCGATCGGAGCCTGGGTCGGCCCGGTGCAGTTGTTTTGGGCAATGTTCTTCACCGCTTTGGCGGGGGGAGTTATCGTGATTGGCTGGGCTGCCTGTCACGGCTTGGTCAAGTTGATTAGGAAAACAGGCGATCTCATCTCCGGCTCGAAGCAGCGCCTAACGGGCAGCGAGCCGAAACTGGATCTGGCCTATTCGTTGAGCCGTAAGATGCCGTACGCTCCGGCTATCGCCATCGGGACGCTGCTTTCTTTCTTCGCACGCTGAGGATTTGGGGTTACGCATGACGTTGCGCTCGGAGTTGTCTCATCGGTTTTCGGCAAGACCGCAGGAAGTGCAAAATGCGGCAGGGGGAAGCAATCCCGTGAATTCAGACTCTTCTTCGTATCTCGATGACCAGTATCCGGACTCGCTCGGCGCGGACGTACTGTCGATCGCGCTCATCGGCCCGGACGAGGATCGCCGCAGGGCGGCCGCCAGCGCACTTGCCGGATGCCAGGGGGGTGAGATCCGTGAGTTTTCTTCCTACCCGCCCAGCCTCGACGATGTGCCAAGGTTGCTGGAGAACAACTACGACGTCATCATCATTGACCTGGACAGTCATCCGGAGTATGCGCTGGAGCTAGTGGAAAGCATCTGTGCCAACGGCGCGGCCACGGTGATGGTCTACTCGGTGAAAGCCGATTCGGAGTTGCTGGTCCGCTGCATGCGAGCGGGCGCCCGCGAGTTTCTCACCCTGCCCTTTGCCCAGAGCACCATGGCAGAGGCATTGGTTCGGGCCTCGGCCCGCCGGCCGGCTCCTCATACCGCGAAAAAGGTTGGAGGCCGACTGCTGGTCTTCCTCGGCGCCAAGGGCGGAGATGGAGTGACAACTCTGGCCTGCAATTTTGCGGTGTCGATGGCGCAGGAGTCTTCGCAGAGCACCTTGTTGATCGATCTCGATCTGCCGCTGGGCGACGCCGCTCTCAACCTCGGGGTCTCGGCCGAATACTCGACCATCAATGCTCTTCAGAATGCCAGCCGCCTGGATTCGGCCTTCCTCTCCAAGCTTTTGGTCAAGCACAGCACCGGAGTTTCGGTGCTCGCGGCTCCGGGCAAGTTTCCTCAGTTCGATGCGTCCAATGACGCGATTGACAGGCTGATCACCGTCGCGCGGCAGGAATTTGACAACGTGGTCATCGATATGGGATCGCGGCTGGATCTGATGGGGACGGGTCTGTTCAAAGACGGATCCACGGTCTACCTCGTGATTCAGGCCGGCATCGCCGGACTCCGAAACTCGAATCGCCTGATCTCGCAATACTTCAACACGGCGGTCCCAAAACTCGAGATCGTGCTGAATCGGTTCGAGCCCCGCACGATGGGAGTTTCAGAGGACCAGATCACCAAGGCTCTAACCCGGCCGCCGCAGTGGAAGATTCCCAACGACTATGCCGCTGTGCGTCGCATGCAGACCACCGCGGTTCCGCTTGCTCTCGAAGACTCGCCCATCTCCCGGCTGGTCCGGCAGATGGCCCGTTCCGCGGCCGGCCTGCCGCCGGCTCCTGAGAAGAAGGCGGGCTTCAGCCTGAAGGGATTCAGGAGCAGTCTTACATCCAAGGTTCCGTCGGGTGAGGATGCGCCTGCGCTTACGCAACTTGGACTGTCCGGCGATCGAGACGAATCCGCTCCAGCTCCTGCTGAAGCTCCATCGAAGCCTCAGGCTCGATATGCCGCTGCTCCTTCCGCCCGCACCCAGTCAGCACCGGCCGATAACGGCCGCTCCTCGGCCAAACATGGGTCTGAGACGCGTGTTTACAAGGGTTCCACCTACGTGAAGGGTGCAGATGGCGAATGGCACCTCGCAGAGGAAGAGACCAAGGTCGTGAGCCGGGAGCCGCAAGCCCGCGTCCGCCAGCCGGAACCCGAACCGGAGCCGGAACCGGAACCCATCAGGGCGGAGCCTGAGGCTGTCAGACAAGAGCCGGAGATCGTCGCCGAGCCTGAGGAAATCGTCCAGGAGACGCCGCCCATGGCTTGGTCGACGCCCGCTTCGATCACCTACGGCACCGCTCTCAGCAACAAGCAGCTCAGAGCCATGGCGGGAGCTCCGGGAAAGTTCGTGTATACTCCCGGCGTTGGCGAAATCCTCCCCGTGGGCTCCCATACGCTGTTGTGCAATTTCACGCCCAACGATTCCGCGCACTACACGAACGCCGATTGCACAGTCACACTCATTGTCGCCAAGGGAACACCGTCCGTTACATGGCAAAAGCCTGATGCAATCTCCTATGGCACTGCGCTGAGTGCTGTTCAGCTCAATGCCACTGCCTCGATACCGGGAAGATTCGTCTATACGCCTTCCGAGGGAGAAGTGCTGGCCGCCGGAGTCCAGACGCTCTCGGTGCAGTTCATCCCCACCGACAACGCCGGATACAACACGGCGGGGGCCACGGTATCGCTCACGATTACCAAGGAATCTCCGGCCATCTCATGGTCGGCGCCTTCACCGATCGGCCATGGAACTCCGCTGAGCGCCGCGCAGCTCAATGCCATGGCATCGGTTCCTGGGACATTCACTTACAGGCCAGCCACAGGCGAAGTGCTTCCGGCGGGAACACAGACGCTGTCAGTAACCTTCACACCGACCAACGCCGCGGACTACACGCCGGGCGAGGCCAGCGTGCAATTGACGGTCACCAAGGGAACGCCCGCTATTCGGTGGTCGAAGCCCGCCCCGATTACCTACGGAACGCCCCTGGGCGCCGCGCAGCTCAATGCCACCGCGCCGGTTCCAGGCAAGTTCGCCTATATTCCGGGTGCGGGCGCCGTGCTCGCGGCTGGGACGCATACGCCTTCGGTCATCTTCACCCCGGACGACGCGACGAACTACAACCCGGTGCAGGCAGCCGTCTCTCTGACTGTCACCAAAGCGACGCCAACAATCGTATGGGCAGCTCCCTCTCCGATAACCTATGGCAGCGCGCTGACTGCCACACAGCTCAACGCCACAGCGTCGGTTCCGGGAAAATTCGTCTACTCTCCGGCCGTGGGCGAGGTACTTTCAGCAGGAGAACATACACTCTCGGTCAGCCTCACCCCTTACGACACAACGGACTATGCCGCAGTAGAGGCCACCGTGTCGCTGACTGTCGCCAAGGCGAAGCCCACGACCATCATCTGGCCAACCCCGACCGCAATCTCTCACGGCACCAGGCTCAGTGCTACGCAACTCAATGCCACGGCATCGATTCCGGGAAGATTCGTTTATAGTCCGGCTGCGGGCGAGGTGCTCGGTGCGGGAACGCACACACTCTCCGTCACCTTCACTCCCACGGACGCCAATTTCCCCGCGGCGCAGGCTACGGTGCCGGTTACTGTCACCAAGGCAGTTCCGACGATCGAATGGCAAACGCCCGCGGCCATCTCTTACGGCACCGCTCTCGGCGCTGCTCAACTGAAAGCCACGGCATCGGTGCAGGGAAGCTTTGCTTATAATCCCCCCGCCGGCGAAGTCCTCGCTGCTGGAACTCACACCCTCTCGACCACCTTCACCCCTTCCAACACTGCGGACGAAGCGACGGCGCAAGCCACCGTGTCGCTCGTTGTCATCAAGGCGACGCCGATCATCACGTGGCCCACGCCGGCGCCCATCTCCTACGGCACGCCGCTTGGGGCCGCTCAACTCAATGCCACGGCATTGGTCCCAGGAACGTTCGTCTACACTCCCTCCGTGGGCACTGTGCTTGCGGCAGGGACACCAACCCTCTCTGTGACCTTCGTTCCGGCCGATGCCACCGACTACACCACGGCGCAAGCCACGGTGTCGCTAGTGGTGGAAGGCCTCGCAAATTTCGCATCGCTCATGCCCGCGGCGGCGGAGATTGAAATGAGCCGCTCGGAAGTGGCAGAGATAAAACCGGGGGCGACCCAAACCAGAACCCCCGTTCAGCAAGGCAAAGTTGAAACGCGCGTGTACAAAGGCGCTACTTACGTGAAGGGAGCCGATGGACAATGGTACCTCCAGAAGGAATAGACAAGATTGCACCCACAACACTACCCGCGGATTTCGGCGAATGGGATAGTGGAGACGCACCGGAGGCTCAACCTGCTGAGTTCAACGGGTTCAATCGTGCGCCCGCTCCAGCCGCTCCTTTAAGACCGGTCGCGAAAACATCGACTGCCCGAGTCGCCGTGCTGCCAGCGGCGGAGCGGCCGCCTGTGGCCCCTGCCCGTAAGCCGGTCAAGCACTATACGGCTCCCGAGCCTGTATACGAACGGCCTCAGACGAAAGACCACGATGTATCGGAATACGATGAGGCCGCCGAGAACAAGGGCAAGCAGAAGAAGATGATGATGGCAGCCGGTGCGGTCGTGCTTTTGCTGATCGGCGGCGGCGTGGCATACCACATGTCCGGCTCCAAACCCGTCGCGCCGAATCAGCCAGTCGCGTCGCAGCCGACGACAACGGTGATCCCTTCCTCGACGCCGGTGAATCCAGTGGCGCCTGTGGCCGAGGGAACTTCGGCGACACAAACCACAACGGCTCCGGTGGCGACACCTGCGCCAGAACCTGGGCTCGTCAAACAGGCGGAGATGATGAAAAGCCAGCTGAACGCGCCCTCGAAGATTTCGAATGACCTGAAGGCGCTCGGCGGGAATCAGGCGGCTCCTAATGCAGGATTCAGCCAGGCTGGTATGGACATGGGCGGCAGCAACGTCGTTTTCAGCTCGGGGAACGGTCCCAAGGTGAAGGTCGAAGCGCCCCGGAAGGTGACGATCTCAAACGGTATCGCCGTGGGTCTGCTGGTTCAGAAGACCGCGCCCGTCTATCCTCCTATCGCCAAAAGTGCGCGTGTGCAAGGCACTGTGGTGATTCAAGCCACCATTTCCAAGAACGGAACGATCGAGAACTCTCACGTTGTCAATGGACCAAACATGTTGCGGCAGGCCGCGCTGGATGCGGTAAAGACCTGGCGCTTCCGGCCCTACTTGCTCGATGGCGAACCGGTGGAAGTCGACACGACCGTCAATGTGGTTTTCAACCTGGGTGGATGATCGACACAGCTGCTCGATCCCGAAGCTTGGGCAGAGCATAGGATGATACGTTGAACGAGGATACTCTCCGATGGAAGGTCAAATGTGGAGCTGCTGAATCTGGAAAAGTACAAATCGGAAATTCACCGGACGCTGATTTCCAAGCTGGATCTGGAGAAACTATCACGCGTCAATTCAAGCCAGGCGCGCCAGGCCGTGGCCGGCATCGTCAAGGAGATCATCGCTGAACAGCGTGTTCCCTTGAACTTTGACGAACAGGAAAAGATCCAGGCCGACCTGCTCGACGAGGTTTTCGGCCTTGGACCGCTGGAGCCGCTGCTCAGGGATTCAAAGATCTCCGACATCCTGGTGAATGACAAGGATCACGTCTTCATTGAAAAAGGCGGGCTACTGCAAAGAGTCGATACGACTTTCCGCGATGATCGTCACCTGCTGCAGATCATCGATCGCATTGTGTCGCGCGTCGGCCGCAGAGTTGACGAGTCTTCGCCGATGGTTGATGCTCGTTTGCCCGACGGTTCCCGTGTCAACGCCATCATTCCACCGCTGGCGCTTGATGGACCTTCCTTATCGATCCGCCGTTTTGGCACGGGCCCCTTGGCCGCCAACCAATTGGTTCAGTTAAAGAGCGTCTCTCCAGAGATGATGGAGGTGCTTTCCTCGGCCGTAAAGGCTCGGATCAGTATTCTTATTGCCGGCGGCACCGGCTCCGGCAAAACAACATTCCTGAATATTCTGTCTCAGTACATCCCTCGCGGCGAGCGCCTCGTTACCATCGAAGACGCGGCCGAATTGCGGCTCGCGCAAGAGAACATCGTGCGCCTGGAAACGCGTCCACCGAACATCGAGGGGCAAGGCGCGATCAAGCAGCGTCAACTGCTGGTCAATTGTCTCCGCATGCGCCCAGACCGCATTATCATGGGCGAGATCCGCGGAGAAGAAGCCTTCGACATGCTGCAGGCGATGAATACCGGTCACGAAGGTTCAATGACCACGATTCACGCCAATACCCCGCGCGATGCCATCTCCAGGCTTGAATCGATGGTTGCGATGGGCAATATGAACATGCCCGAGAAATCCGTTCGCCAGCAGATCGCGTCGGCCATCACGATTGTTGTGCAGGCCGCCCGAATGAGTGATTGCACCCGAAAAATAACCAGCGTCTCGGAGATTACTGGCATGGAAGAAAACGTGATCAGCATGCAGGAAATCTTCAATTTCAGTAAAAAGGGCATCGGGCCCGATGGCAAGGTGATCGGAGTATTCCAGCCAACTCATATTCGCCCCAGGTTCCTCGAACGCCTGCGTGTCTCGGGCATCGTATTGCCGCCTACGCTCTTCGAGCGCGAAACGCAGGTTAATTAACCCAAGAGAAAGGAGGGCAAGGGCATGGGAATGATTGTCATCTTGGTGTTTCTCGGTGTTTTCGGATTCGTCACGCTGGTTGCGGTCGCCGTCGGCAGCGGGGCTTCTCAACAGGCCAAACAGGTTCATGCTACGCTCGATTCGGCCTTGGCAACCGAAGGCCTTCAAGAGAACGGTCAGATACTGAACCTTCGCAAGATCGAGCAATTCAGCACCATTCCGTGGCTCAATCAGAGGCTGAAAAAAGTCGAACTGGCCCCACGGTTACAGAGTCTTCTCTATCAGGCCGATCTCAAGTGGACAGCAGGGAGCCTGCTTACCATCTGCGGCGTCTGCTTTGTTGTCCCGGCTGCACTGGTATACCTGCGATTCGACAACATCCTGATAGCGTTGGGGGTCGGGCTACTGACCGGCGCAGCACCTTTCGGATTTGTGCTCATAAAGCGCAAAAAGCGCCTGGAAAAGTTTCAGCAGGGGCTACCTGAGGCGCTTGATTTGATGGTGAGCGCCCTCCGCGCCGGGCACAGCCTTGTCGCCGCAATGGGTTCGGTAGCTCGCGAATGCGTCGACCCGATTGGCTGCGAATTCAGGGCATGCTTTGAGGAACAGAACTACGGGCTCGAAATGAAGACCGCGATGGACAACATGATCAATCGCGTTCCCCTCCAGGATCTCCGCATTGTCTCAACCGCAATCATGATCCAGAAAGAGAGCGGTGGAAACCTCGCTGAGGTTCTCGACAAAACCTCCCATGTCGTCCGGGAGCGGTTTCGCCTGAAACGACAGGTCGCAGTCCACACAGCTCAGGGGCGCATGACAGGATGGGTGCTTACCGCTCTGCCGATCGTACTAGGCCTCGCGCTCTATGTTCTCAACCCCTCGCTGATGAGTATCTTATGGACGGACCCGTTGGGGATCAAGATGCTATGGGCGGCTGCCGGAGGACTGGTTGTGGGCGGCCTGATCATTCGTCATATCGTGAATATGGAAGTTTGAAGGGAATTCAATGGGAATTGCGATTCTTACCTTTATCATCGTTTTTCTGCTCATTGTGAGCGGCGGACTCTTGCTCTTCCATCGCGAGGAGATGCTTCAACGCATCTCCGATGTGATCAACCCGCGTGCCGCCAAACCAAAGTCTCTGTTGAGCGCCATTCAGCAGACCGGCCTTTCGATCGGCGGCGTGGTTGAACACTTTGAAAACGTGCTACCCAAGAGCCAGGCTGAAGTTTCCGTTATTCTGCAACGCCTTCAAAGCGCCGGGTTTCGTGACCCGCAAGCCGTACGAGTCTTCTACGGTTCCAAAGTCTTGTTGCCTGTGATCTTCTGTCTGCTGGCGTTGGTGACGGGCGCCGGATCGTACAGCCCATTTTTCGTGTATGTCCTCGCTGCTGCGATGGGATTCCTGGCACCGGACTTTTGGCTGGGAAAGCGGATCTCCAACCGCCAAAGGAAGATTCGGAAAGGCCTGCCGGACGTCCTGGACTTGCTCATTATCTGTATCGAAGCTGGACTGAGCCTTGACCAGGCGACGGCACGCAGCGCGGTCGAGCTGAAGTTGGCCCAACCGGAGTTGTGCGATGAGTTGGGTATTGTCGTGCTCGAGCAGCGTGCCGGTCGACCTCGTGGAGAGGCGTGGAAACATCTGGCGGAACGGACCGACGTCGACGCAGTCCGCAATCTCACAACCATGCTGGTTCAGGCCGAACAGTTTGGAACCAGCATTGCCAAGACCTTGCGGGTCCACGGCGACACTCTCAGAACCCAGCGTGTGCAGGCCGTGGAAGAAGCAGCGGCAAAGACCACAATCAAGCTGCTCTTTCCGCTCGTACTCTTCATCTTTCCTTCGCTGTTCGTGGTTGCGCTGGGTCCAGCGATCATTAGCATCATGGAAAACTTCAAGTAGGTCAATCATTCGAGGAAGGAGGAATCGACATGGATAGCACCTTGATCATCCGGATTGCAGCCGGTGTGCTTGTTGTTGTGATTCTGGCCGTTTTGATTCAGCGTCGGCGCACGCGGGTGAAGTAGTCAGCGCGGCGGATTGTGATGGCATTGCGGCGTCGCTCAAGAGACAACGCACTTGGCTCGCCGGCCCGTAAAGAGTGGACCGGGTTTCTCCGGTGGCACTTGGTGCCGTTCGTTTCGTTTCCCGCTCTCAAGCTTGGGAGCGCATCAAGCACGTGGTTCCACAAAAGAGGAGTTTTGCTATGGATAATACCTTGATCATTCGGATTGTTGCCGGTGTGCTGGTTGTCGTCATCTTGGCTGTTCTGATACAGCGCCGCCGCACAAAGGTCAAGTAGCCGGTGCTTTAAGGCGAACTGGTGCCGCCCTAGAGGTTGTGCCAGTTTCGCCGGTCAACCCAATGAGTTCGCTGGCCGATGGATCGCCTACTGGCGACGGACGTTGAACTGTTCCTCGGCGGCACGGACCGGTATTGTGATGTATCCTCGCGCGGATCTCGGGCAGCGCCAACTCCGCGCGATTCGAACTGAGAACGGGATCCGGCCCGGTGATCGGAGGCGCAGAACCAGGCTGAGTATTTGCGATGGGAGAGGTTAAATCGATCACTGAGGCTCCGGGACGATGCCGGGTTGCCGGGTTCTTGACAGAGGCCGGAGGTTTCATGGAATCACGTAGACTTTGCGCATACAACCAGACTCGCGAGTGCTTTCTCGGCCTCGAGGTGACCGCCGCCGATCTCTCGTTCGCGGGTCTCAAGGATCTGCTTGGAAAGTTGATGCTCAAGTCTGGCGAGGGCCTTTGGATGGAGCCGTTCAGGGGAATTCCCGAGACAAATATGCGTGTTCCGCTCGATCTGATCTATCTTGACGAGGAATGCAGCGTTATTGAGGTCGTCGAGTCTTTTCCCACCTTCCATGTTAGCTCTTCAAGTCAGCAGGCTTCAAGTGTTCTGGCACTGGCGACCCACTCCATCTATTCGTCGCAGACACAGCCGGGAGACCAGTTGGTCCTCTGTGTTGCCGAGGAAATGCAGCGCCGGCTGGAGCGATTCACCAATATCGCCACAGTGAGCAGCGGAGTGCAAAGCGCGGTTCTGTTAAGGGGAAAGCCTCTGTGGAGCGGCGGTCCGGGTGTCGTGGAGTTGGAGGATCGCTCCGGTAACGGGCGCCCCCCATCCGAACAGCCATATGAGATTGACCTCATCGAACCGGGAATGAAGGATGTAAATCCGCCCAAGAGCTGGCTGGAGCGTTGGTGGTCTCCCGACCCCAGAAAGGCTCCCGATATGAGACAAGCTCCACGAGAACAGACACCTGGCCTGGCAGCATATTACTGGACCGGCTCCGCTCCCAAGGCGCACAGTATCCGGGATATCAGCGCGACAGGCTTGTACGTGGTGACAGAGGAACGCTGGTATCCAGGCACCTTGATCCTGATGACCCTGCAGGACACAAAAGATGGCGAAGAAAATGTCGAACACTCCATCTCGGTGCACTCGAGAGCGGTCCGCTGGGGCAACGATGGCGTAGGCCTGCAGTTCATCCCGCAAGACGCCACGGCTGAGATCACAGGACTGAATCCGATGGTACATGGGGTAGACAAAAGAGAACTCAATCAGTTTCTGGAATGGCTGCGGAACGGTAGAGGTTAAGCATCCACGGCAGAGTTTCGGGACGTCTCTACGTCCATCCGGGTCTTGATGACAACTTTCTAAGCATGTTACTTTGGTGTTCTTTTTTGGGACAGAGTTGCAAAAGAACAAGTGAAAATCCCTTCGACCAGCCGTAGAATGGGTCATCAACTGTGTAGAATACGTGGCCGGTCCGAGATCTGGAGAACGAATGCGGACGGGAGGTAAGAAACATGAACATGCTGAACGAAGTGCATAGGCGAGCCCTTGCGCTCATGAGCGGATCCAATCGCGCTACGCCGACAGATATAGCTAAAGGCAAGACTTGGTTCGCTGCCAAACGCGCATGCGCCTGTCTTCGCTCCGATGAGTTGGGACAGTCGTTGCTTGAATTCGCCCTCGTCTTGCCCATGTTTATGCTGATGATTACGGGGGTATTGGTGTTGGGGTTGGCAGTTAATAACCAGACACAGCTGCAGACCGTCGTTGACCAGGGAGCGCAGGCAGTGGCCATCAACCAGGGCTTGGTTTCGGACCCTTGTGGCACCGCATTGACGATTATGCAAAACGCCACGACGCTCACTTACTCTTCAATGACCATCACTATCG